>JAEEGH010008093.1_pt1 | contig 25010 bp, 18 predicted proteins | sample 9134181 | NCBI WGS metagenome assembly JAEEGH01 (sample SAMN16246544, study PRJNA631951) | gut metagenome | biome: gut microbiome; feature: rumen; material: DP-attached | host: Bos | place: Iran: Karaj | collected 2018-10
GAGGTGAGACTATTCATAACACGGTACAAGCCGAAGGCGCAGTGCCGTGACACTCAGCCATCTGAGAACTGCGTCCCGAAGGGACGCGACATATATACAGAATTTATAGAACCCACCTATATTGTTTATCCCGCTCTGAATTATTTCTCGCTTTGCGTGCCAGCTCATAATCAAAAAAATCGGTCCCGTACCGATTCCTACCGCTTCGTGCGGATTCCTACCGCATTGTACCGATTTTTACCGATTGGGAGGCTCTTTTACGGTCTCTGACCGAAAAACGTCCGTTAATCAGTCGAATCAAAATGGGCTGTTGCTGGGAGTTACTAGGGGGAAGGGCTGGTTTGAAGTCGTTTTTTTCTGACATGTCGGATATTTTGTGTAAATTTGCATTTTTATAACGTAAACACCAATTTTTATAACACATTATGGAATCAACAAATACACCTACAACGAACCCCATGTCCGGGGCGAAAAATAAAGAGCCTCTGGGCTTTGGTAAGACCATGCTGGCCTCGGCCGTGGGATTTATCATCGGCACGGTGGTGCTGAGCGTCATTTCGTTTTTATTCTTCGCGATAACAATGGTATCGCTGCTGTCGTCCGCGTCGAGCGACACCACGCCCATCGTGGGCAAGAGTTTCGCCGTGGAGCTGAACCTGACAGGTGCGGTCTCGGAGGCGCAGCCCAACGAGCTGATGGCTCTGCTGGGCAACAACGCCACCACGAGCCTCAGCGACCTGCTGACGGCCATCGACCACGCCGCCACTGACGAGCGCGTGAAGGCCCTCTACCTGCACCTGGGCGGCAGCAACCTCAGCTGGGCTCAGGCCGAGGAGCTGCAGCTGGCCCTCGGCCGCTTCCAACAGGAGAGCGACAAGCCCATCATCACCTATGGCGAGGCGATGAGCCAGCCAGAGTACTATCTGGCCACCTGCACCCAGAAGATTTGCATCCACCCCTCGGGCATCATCGACTTCCGCGGCATTGGCGCGGAGGTGATGTTCTACAAGGGGCTGCTGGACAAGCTGGGCGTGCACATGGAGCTGATACGCCCCACCAGCTGCGCCTACAAGAGCGCGGGCGAGGTGTACACCCGCACCGACATGAGCGACGCCAATCGCGAGCAGATACACAGCTACGTCAACAGCATCTGGGATTATGCAGTGGGCGTGATGGCCGCCAACCGCGGCATGACCACCGAGCAGATGAACGCCGTGGCGGACAACCTGAGCGGCTACCTGCCTGCCGACGCACTGAAGGCAGGACTGGTGGACACGCTCTGCTTCGCTCAGGATGTGAAACTGCTGCTGAAGGAACAGTATAGCGCCGCCAAGCTGGTGAAGGCAAAACGCTACGCCAAGTCGGTTGAGAACAAAGAGAACGTCTACCGCATAGCCGTCATCTATGCCGAGGGCGAGGTGGTGCCCGGCAAGAGCGAAGGCACCGCCACGGCTGTGTATGGCGACGACATTGTGAAGGCCCTTGCCGATGCCGTCAAGGACAAGAAAGTGAAGGCGATAGTGCTGCGCGTCGACTCGCCCGGCGGCGCGGTGACGGCATCGGAGTCGATGACCCACGCCGTGATGGAGGCCAAGAAGGAGAAGCCCGTCATCATCTCAATGAGCGGACTGGCCGCCAGCGCAGGATACGAGATGAGCTGTTTTGGCACCAAGATTGTGGCGCACCCCACCACGCTGACGGGCAGCATAGGCGTGTTTGCCACCATTCCCGAGGTGGGCAACCTGCTACGCCAGAAACTGGGCATCACCACCGACACGGTGATGACCAACAAGAACAGCACGGGACTGACACTGTACAGACCCCTGTCGGCCGATGCCCGCGCCATGATGCAGAAGAATGTGGAGGATTTCTACATCACCTTCACCCAGCGCGTTGCCGACGGCCGCGGGCTGACCCGCGAGTATGTGGACAGCATTGCCAAGGGCCGCGTATGGACCGGCGCTCAGGCCAAGGAATTGGGTCTGGTGGACACGCTGGGCGGGATGACGACGGCACTGCACATCGCCGCCGAGGAGGCCGGTGTGGACTTCGACAAATGCAGCGTCAAGGTCTTCCCGGCTGAGAAAGGCCTTTGGGACCAGCTGATGCAGAAGATGAACGAGGACGAGGAGGAGCAAATCGTCAGCCGCCTGAACGCCATCGTCCCCTTCTACAGCGAGTTGGTCAGCTGGTCGAAGATGGAGCCCCTCCAAGCCCGACTGCCGTTTGCAATTGATATTAAATGATAATGGGAAGTTAAAATGGGAATGAAAGGGGACAAATGTGTTGTCAGTGATATTGCCGACAAAAGTATTGTCCATTTTAACTCCCACTTTAACTCCCTTCTAACACTCCCAATTATTATTCCAAAATGATTGTCTGCATTGCTGAGAAACCGTCGGTGGGACGCGACATCGCCCGCATATTGGGGGCGAAGGTGTCGCACGACGGCTATATGGAAGGCAATGGCTACCAGGTGACATGGACGTTCGGACACCTCTGCACGCTGAAGGAGCCTCACGACTACGACCCGTGGTGGAAGTCGTGGAACTTGGAGACCCTGCCCATCATCCCCAACCGATTCGGCATCAAGCTGATTGCTAACGACGGGTACGAGAAGCAGTTCAACACCATCAAACGGCTGATGCAGTCGGCGGAGTATATCGTAAACTGCGGCGATGCCGGGCAGGAGGGTGAGCTGATACAGCGGTGGGTGATGCAGAAGGCACAGCCCACATGCCCTGTTAAGAGGCTTTGGATCAACTCGATGACCGATGAGGCGATACGCGAGGGCTTTGCCAACCTAAAGCCGCAGGAGGAGTACAAGTCGCTCTACGAGGCGGGGCTGTGCCGCGCCATCGGCGACTGGCTGTTGGGCATGAACGCCACAAGGCTCTACACGCTCAAATTCCGTCAGGCGCAACGGCAGGTGCTTTCCATTGGGCGGGTGCAGACCCCCACGCTGGCGATGATAGTGAACCGGCAGATGGAGATTCAGCATTTTACACCCGAACAGTACTGGGTGCTGTCGACCGTCTACCGCGACACCCTTTTTACCCTCAAACAGAGCGAGAAAGAGGAGGGCGAAGAGAGCAGCGCAGACAGCCGCGGACGCATCACCAACGAGGAGGAGGGCCGCAAGGCTCTGGCACTGATACAGAACCGCGACTTCGAGGTGACAGGCATCGCGAAGAAGGCGGGCAACGAGGCTCCGCCGAGGCTGTTCGACCTGACCAGCCTACAGGTGGAGTGCAACAAGAAGTTCTCCTTCTCGGCCGACGAGACGCTGAAATACATCCAAAACCTCTACGAGAAGAAATTCACCACCTATCCGCGCGTGGACACCACCTACCTGCCCGACGACGTGTACCCGAAATGCCCACAGATATTGCAAGGGCTACTACCCTACGCCCCTCTGGTGCAACCGCTGATGGGCACCAAGCTGAAGAAGAGCAAGAAGGTATTCGACTCGTCGAAAGTGACCGACCACCACGCCATCATTCCCACAGGCATGAATCCCGCCAACGGCGACATGGCACTGAACGAGAAGAAGGTGTTCGACCTCATCACGCGACGGTTTATTGCCATATTCTACCCCGACTGCAAATTCTCGACCACCACGGTCACGGGTAAAGTGGAGACCGAAGAGACCACTTCGGAGGGGAAGACAAAGAAAGGCAAGGTGGAGTTTAAGACCACGGGCAAGCAGATATTGGAACAGGGTTGGCGCGACGTATTCAACTGGGGTCGAGCCAACAAAGAGGTTGCCACCGACGACGAGGGCAATAAGAAAGAGGAGGAGGAAAAGACCCTGCCCGACTTCCAGAAAGGCGAACGCGGCCCCCACACCCCTACCCTTACCGAGAAATGGACCACGCCACCCAAACCCTACACCGAGGCCACGCTGCTGCGGGCCATGGAGACGGCAGGTAAGACGGTGGCTGACGAGGAGCTGCGCGACGCCATGAAGGAGAACGGCATCGGACGGCCATCGACCCGCGCAGCCATCATCGAGACACTTTTCAAACGCAACTATATCAAGAAGGAACGCAAGTCGCTCTACGCCACCGACACGGGCGTAGGACTTATCAACACGATACACAACGACCTGCTCAAGAGTGCGGAGCTGACAGGACAGTGGGAGAAGAAGTTGCGCGAAATAGAAGCACACAAATACGATGCCGTACAGTTTGTGTATGAGCTAAAGACGATGGTGTGGCAGCTGGTTAATGAAGTTAAAAGTGGAAGTTAAATATGAAAGTTAAAATGGGAGTTAAAATGGACAAATGTTTTGTCGCCAATAGTATTTTCCACCTCCCCTCTTGAGACGGGGAGCAAACCTCCAGTGGACGTTTGCCGCTAGGCCGGGGTGTGTTCTAACTCCCTTTTTAACTCCCTTTTATTACTCCCTTTTTTAACTCCCTAAAGTTTATAACAACATGCGCTATTTCATTCATTTGGCATACAACGGCACCAACTACTGCGGCTGGCAGACACAGCCCGACCTGCCCACAGTGCAGCTGACGCTGGAGCAGGCGTTGACCACCCTACTGCGGCAACCTATAGCCGTCGTGGGATGCGGACGCACGGACACGGGCGTGCACGCCAGCGACTTCTACGCCCACTTCACCGCCAGCACGGCAATCGACTGCGGCCAGCTTACCTTCAAGCTCAACAGCCTGCTGCCGACAGATATTGCCATATTCGAGGTTTTCCCCGTCAAGGAGAATGCGCACGCTCGGTTTGACGCGACGGCTCGCACCTACCAATACCATGTCAGCGACAAGCGGCTGCCCTTCAACCAAGGGCTATACTGCCGCATATACTACCGCCCCGACATCGAACTGATGAACCAGGGCGCGAAGATATTGATGGAGTATGAGGACTTTACGAGTTTCGCCAAGCTGCACACGCAGGTGAAGACCAACATCTGCCACCTGACCGAGGCACATTGGGACGCAGTGGGCGACGAATGGGTGTTCACCATCCGCAGCAACAGGTTTCTGCGCAATATGGTGCGCTCGGTGACAGGGACACTGCTAGACGTGGGGCGCGGCAAACTGAGCCTCGACTGCCTCAGAGAGATTATTGAACGCAAAGACCGTTGTGCCGCCGGAGTATCCATGCCGGCACAGGGGCTGTTCCTGACCAAAGTGGAATACCCGCTGGAGGAGTTGAAAATTGAAAATTGAAAATTGAAAATTGAAAGTTGAAAATTGAAAGTTGAAAATTGGCTGACGCGTTCAAAATACTCAAACAATCAAGCAATCAGACAATCAAGCAATATCAAAGTGTATGGAAAAGCAGTTGGTTACAATATTTGTTACGGTATATAATATCGCAGAGCATTTGGACCGATTCTTTGATTGTCTTGACCAACAGACTTTCCGCGATTATAAACTGCTTATGATTGACGACGGCTCGACGGACAACAGCCTGTCAATCTGCCAAGCCCATGCCGAGCAGGACAGCCGAATAAAAGTAGTGCCTATCGAGCATGGCGGTATTGCTGCTGCCCGTAACTTAGTACTGGGGATGCTAGATACCGAGTTCGCCACTTCGCTCGACGGTGACGACTATTTTGAGCCGGACTATCTCAAGCACCTGATGGATGCCCAAAAAAAATATAATGCGGACTATGTTATTTCCAACGTGATATATGACACTCAAGAGGGGAGGGAATTCAGCCGCTTTATTCCACGAAAAGAGGCGTTTTTCACAAAGGATCAGCTACCCGACATCCTCCCCGAACTGCTTGAGGAGAAAAGGCTGAACTACCTGGATACAAAGCTTTACCGCACCGAGTATTTAAAGAACATCCGCGTGGAGCCCGATGTAAAACTGGGCAGCGACACCATGATTAATATCCAGTACGCTACACGCATCAACAACATTGCCGTTATCGAGGATTACGACTACCATTACGTCCGCTACACCACCCGTTCGGTGACTTCGGCCAAGAGTACCGACTTCTTTTGGAGGATGTATCGCATACAGAAATTTCTGTATGACACAACGAAGAAAAACGGATTGCTGAACGACAAAATGCTGCGCGTGATAGACTCTCGGACAATGATTTCAGGCGTTGTTGGACTTCGCCGCATCGAAAAGGCCGACATAAAAATGAAAGCCAAATTGGCTGCCGCCCACAATGTCATATACAGCAACGAATATCTGTGCTCCTACAACCGTCTGAAAGAGAATGGGCAACTGGAAACATTGAGATTTAAGGTGATTCACCCAGGCGAGGAGGAAGCGTTCATTAAGGGAATACACAAACGTAAGCGCAAGAATAAAATATTAAAACACACACCCAAATTCGTTTTCAATACATATCATAACATAAAAAAAATCCTAGGGTTATTAAAATAAATTGTTTATGAAGTACATCGAAGTCACCATCACCCTCAACCCTATTGACCCATACCGCGACCTGCTGGTGGACGCGTTGGGCAACGAAGGACCCTACGACAGTTTTGTGGAAACGCCAAACGGACTGAAGGCCTACGTTCCAGAACCCCAATTCGACGAAGAATGGCTCAAGTCTAGGCTTGAAGAACTTCAGGAATTCTCAATTCTCAATTCCCAATTCTCAATTCAAGAAATGCCCGACAAGAATTGGAACGAGGAGTGGGAAAAGCAGCACCAGCCCGTGTTGGTTGAGGCTGATAACGGCAAGAAGATATGGGTGCGAGCCCCTTTCCACGAACACCGTACCGACGTGGACTACGAGATTGAGATAGAGCCTAAGATGTCCTTCGGCACCGCCCACCATGCCACCACATACATGATGCTCTCCTATCTGGCCGAGCTGCCCATGGAGGGGCTGCGAGTGCTGGACATGGGCTGTGGCACCGCCGTGCTGGGCATCCTTGCCAAGATGCGGGGAGCCGCCTATGTGGAGGGCATCGACATCGACGAATGGGCTTACAATAACGCCATGGAGAATGTGCAACGCAACGGCGTGGAGATGACCATCCGCATTGGCGACGCATCGCTGCTGACGGACGGACACGACAGGTTCGACCTCATCATTGCCAACATCAACCGCAATATCCTGCTGAACGACATGGCGGCATACGTCTCCGTGCTCAACCCTGACGGCACACTGCTGCTCAGCGGATTCTATGAGAGCGACATCCCCGCCCTGCAGCAACACGCCGAAAGCCTTGGTCTGCACCTACGTCAAACCAAGGGCCGCCAGTCGTGGGCCGCAATACGTTTTGAAAAATAAAGACATGAATGTGTGAAAACGTTAACGAGCTGATGCGTTAGTCCTTGACACACCTGAGATTAACCAATTGGCAAATTTACAAATTAACACACAAATAACACTATTTTTCATTTTTTTCGTATTTTTGCAATTCCATATTTTACTAATTATACATCAACTAACAATTCATACAAAGTAACTTACATGAAATTCATAGAAACCAACAACATCAAAGGCGACATCTTTGGCGGCATCACCGCCGGTATTGTCGCACTACCTTTGGCACTTGCATTCGGCATACAGGCATTTGGCGGTGTCAGCGACCCATCGGCAGCATCGATGGGTGCGCTGGCAGGACTGGTGGGAGCCACCATGCTGGGCTTCTTCGCGGCCCTATTCGGCGGCACCCACAGCCAGATTAGCGGCCCCACCGGCCCCATGACCGTGGTGGCGGCCACCCTTATCAGCGGCGTATGGGCCAGCAGCAACGGAAGCATCTCCTCGGTGCTCATCAGCATGGCATTGGCAGGACTGTTCTGCGGCCTGTTCCAAATCCTGTTCGGCATCATCAAGCTGGGCAAATACGTCCGCTATATCCCCTACCCCGTACTTTCGGGCTTTATGAGCGGTATCGGCGTCATTATCATCTTGCAGCAGCTTTATCCCCTGGTAGGACTCAAGGGCACAGGCACCATGATTGACCTGGTGACGGGCATCCCCGCCGCAGTGTCGGAAGGCATCAGCGTCACCGCCCTGCTGCTCGGCTTAGGTACTATCGCCATCATCGAACTATTCCCCCTAGTCACCAAAAAAGTGCCCGCCACGCTGGTGGCCCTCATCGTGATGACTGTGGTTTCGCTTTTCTGCAATCTGGACGGCAAACTTATCATCGGCAACATTCCCTCGGGTCTGCCTCTGCCCTTCTTTGCCAATGCCAACATTAGCCTTGCAGGCATCGACTGGATGACTGTGCTGAAGGCTTCGCTCATACCCGGCCTCACACTGGCGGGTCTTGGCTCAATCGACACACTGCTCACTTCCGTAGTGGCAGACAATATCACCAAAACCAAACACAACAGCAACAAAGAACTTATCGGCCAAGGCATCGGCAATGCCATAGCCGGTCTCTTTTGCGGACTGCCCGGTGCAGGTGCCACCATGCGTACCGTTGTCAACGTGAAGAGTGGCGGACGCACCCAGATTAGCGGCATGGTACACGCCCTGCTGCTGCTCGCCATCCTGCTAGGATTGGGCGGACTGGTGAAATATGTTCCCCTGTCGGTACTAGCCGGCATCCTCATCACCGTAGGTTGGGGCATCATCGACTTTAAGGGCTTCAAAGACCTCCTGCGCATACCGCGTGCCGATGCCGTGGTACTGGTGGTGGTGTTCCTCGTCACCGTGTTTGTCGACCTGCTCACCGCCGTGGGCATCGGCATGGTGATAGCCTGTGTGCTGTTCATGAAACGTGCCAGTGACCTGGTCGAAGGCGGCTACAGCAGCAGCACCATGACCTCTGCCGACCTGCACAAGGGCCTGCCCAACCCGGGCGAAGCCAACTTCGACAAGACCAAGCCCTGGCAGGACGAAGGCGGCATCACCGACGAGATGCGCAAGCACATCTACGTCCAGCGTCTGAACGGTCCCATCTTCTTCGGCACCATCAACAAATTTAAGGAAGTGATGGAAGACGTGCCCGACCACGCCAAGGTGGTCATCATCCGCATGAAGCTGGTCAGCTTTATGGACCAGTCGGGCCTCTACGCCATGGAGACCGCCATCAAAGACCTCCAGGCACGAGGCATCATGGTGCTGATGACCATCATCCAGCCGCAGCCCATGTACATGCTCAAGACCCTCCACGTCATCCCCGCCGTCATCCCCGAAGAGCACACCTTCAAGACTTTCGAAGACTGCACAGAATACCTCTCAAAAATGACATTTGAGAATTGATAAGGCAGACGCTCTCTGAAATACAAACAAGAATAATAACACAAAAGAAAAAATAATAACCACCGATTGAGGTGTGAATTTCACCTTTACAGGTCTCTCGACCCTCAATCCTCAATTCAAAATCATCATGGGTAGAGCGTTTGAATACCGCAAAGCAAGAAAACTGAAACGTTGGGGGCACATGGCCCGCACATTCACCAAGATTGGCAAAGAAATCGAACTGGCAGTCCTCGCCAGCGGCCCCGACCCCTCCAGCAACCTCCGTCTGCGCCTGCTGATGGCCACCGCCAAGAGCGAGAGTATGCCCAAGGAGAACGTCGAGCGCGCCATCAAGCGTGCCACCGAGAAGGACAAGTCCGCCTACAAAGAGGTCGTCTACGACGGCAAAGGCCCCCACGGCACCGCCTTCGTGGTCGAGACAGCCACCGACAACCCCACCCGCACCGTCGCCAACATCCGCGCCGCCTTCGTGCGCGGCAAGGGCGAGCTGGGCACCATGGGCATGAACGACTTCCTCTTCGAGCGCAAATGCTCCTTCGTAGTCGCCTACAAAGAGGGTGTAGACATGGACGAACTTGAACTGGAACTCATCGACTACGACATCGACGAAGTGTTCCTCGACGAAGGCGAAATCAACATCTTCGCCGACTTCAAGAACTACGGCCCCATCTCCAAATACCTTGAAGACCACGGATTTGAAATCAAGTCGTTCAAATTCGAGCGCATCCCCCTCACCCTGCGCGAACTCTCGCCAGAAGAACAGGAGGATGTCAACGCACTCGTCGAACGTCTTGAAAATGACGACGATGTGGTAAATGTGTTCCACAACATGGCTTAAAACCACTGAAAATTGAAAATTGAAAATTGAAAATTGATAAAAAACAAGGAAAAACAGTCGTTTCCAACCATCAATTTTCAATTTTCAATTTATTGACTACCAATAAACGACAAACAAATTGACAAAAAAAATCATTCAAAATTTTGTCAACTAAAAAAAAGTTTGTATTTTTGCACCCGATTTTGAGAGAGAAATCATCCAACAATGAGCCGCATTCGTCTAGTGGTCCAGGACAACTGCCTCTCACGCAGTAGATCACCAGTTCGACTCTGGTATGCGGTACCGAAGCGACAGAATTTAAAGATTCTGTCGCTTTTTATATCTCCATACAACCCAAGACTATTGCGTTATCAATAATTTTTTATATATTTGTATGTTCAAATAAACACAACCTGATATGCATAAACATTTACTAATCATCACACTTGCGCTGTTAACAGGCATTGCCGCCAATGCCCAATCCGTTTCAAAATCCGTCGCGACAAGCAAAGCGGTGACCTTTTTGCAACTGAAAAGCGACACCCAACTTCAGTTGCTCAACTCCCCTTACGAGAACATGTATCTTTTCTCTATCGACGGCGGCGGCTTCGTCATTGTGAGCGCCGACAACCGTGTGCAGCCCATACTGGGCTATTCGCTGCAGTCGAACCTCGACGTAGATAACCTACCAACCAACTTTGCCGCCTGGCTCGACGGCTACAACAAACAAATACACGCCGCCATGGAGGATGCCACCCTGCCCGTCCATCCCGAATGGCAGCACCAGGATTCCCCGAAGTCGAGCCTCGAAGGCTACGACTCCATCGTTGGTCCGCTCATGACCACCACATGGGGCCAGTCGCCCTTCTACAACGAACTCTGTCCCCTATATGGCAGTGAAAAGACCGAGACAGGCTGCGTCGCCACCTCCATGGCCCAAATAATGAAGTATTGGAACTGGCCTGACGTGGGTGTCGGACAGCACAGCTACAACAGCCGCGTTGCCGGTATGCAGAGTGCCGATTTCAGCACCACCCATTATGATTGGGCCAACATGCCCGACTCACTCACCTCCTCCAGCACCTCAGCCCAAGTCACTGCCGTGGCGACACTGATGTACCACTGCGGCGTTGCTGTCGATATGGACTACGACATTCTTGACAACTACGGCAGCGGTGCTTATGACATAATGCACAACTACGGTCTCAACTACCCCTGTGCCGAAAATGCCTTCCGCACCTACTTCAAATATACCCCCGCGCTGGCAGGCATACGACGCAGAAACTTCACCAGCCAAGAATGGACAGAAGTGATTAAGAACGAAATCGACCACCGCCGCCCCATTCTCTATGGCGGCGTGTCCACCGCATTAGGCTTCGGACACGAGTTTGTCTGCGACGGCTACGACACCAACGGCTACTTCCATTTCAACTGGGGTTGGAGCGGCTATTGCGACGGCTTTTTCGCCCTCAATGACCTGGGTCCCGGATTCTATTCCTTCAACTCATCCCAAACCGCCATCGTCGGCATCGAGCCCGACACCCTCTTCGGCAGCACTACTACCTGCACGGTCACCGCCGTCAGTGCCGACACCAACTGGGGCACTGTGAGCGGTGGCGGCACATTCACCTACCGCGACACCGTCACCCTTCATGCCACTCCTGCCTCAAGCCGTCGTTTCCTGCGCTGGAGCAACGGCTCCTCTGCCAACCCCTACCCCCTCCTCGCCCACAATGACAGCCTCACAGCCTACTTCTCCGGCGCCTACTTCGAGGACGGCGACATTCTTTCCTATACCGGCACCAATACCGACGACTCAGGTCCCTTCGCCTGTGAGAGTTCTTTCCGCATAGGCATCAAACTGCCCGTATCGGTCATGCCCGGACACAATTATCTCAGTGCTATTGATTTCTACCACTATAGCGGACAATTTGTCTTATACGTCCACAGTGGTGGCGACGATGCCCCGGGTCCCGTAGTCTACACCCAGCCTTTCGAAATCCCAGTAGGCAGTTTGCGATGGTATCGCGCTGAGCTCGAAACCCCCATGCCTATCGACACCAACAACCACCTATGGCTTACCATCCGAAACCTTTCGGGAACGACAATAAGAGGAGCCAAGAACATTGCCGCCCCCGACGGAAACTGGATCTCGCTTGACGATGGCAACACTTGGCAGCACCTGAACGAGATTCCTGACGTCAGCTCTTGGGACGACACCTCCATCTGTTGGTTCATCCGATGCGTTACCACTCACGACTCGGTCGTCTCCTCCATTCCCCCCACCGCATTCCTTGCCGCACCCGAAAAAGGCAACGTTGGCGACACCCTGCTAATGGAGCTCATACACTCCACAGCCTCCACAGCCGAATGGCAGTTTGGCGACGCCTCATACTCACAGACCGTCAACGACACCGCCTATATGGTCTGGAACACCGCTGGCTATCACACCGTCCAAGCAAACGTTACCAACCCATATGGCTCTGTAGACATAAACCAAACCATACCCATTGCCGACTGCACTATACCCATCAACACCTTCCCCTACGAACTCTCCTTCAGCGAAGAGGACGAACTTCAGCGTATCTGTTGGAACATCCTCAATTATGGTGATAATGCCCTCCGTATATATGAAGACAACAGTTTTAACGCAATACTCGGCAGCGATGCCAATGTCTGGTATGTCTCCCCCCTCTTCGACCTCTCCGGCGACCAAAACATCTGGCTCCAACTCAACCACACCACCCCCGAAGAATTTAACGTCACCGTCGAAATCTCGCAAGGAGGAACCGACACCAGCGACTTTGTACCCATCCACACACTGCGCCAGTCCGAAGAGGGCACCACCACGCCACCCATCAACCTCTCCGAACACTACCAAGGCAACCCCATCCGCATAGCCGTGCACATGCGCAATCTTGAAGGCCGTTTTGGCAGGTTCGAAATTAGCAGCCTACGCATCTGGCGCAGCACCGAAGGCATCGACGAGGTCGGCACCACCACCCTAAGCGTCCATCCCAACCCCGCCCGCCAGACCGTGTCTGTCACTCTGCCCGACCCCGAAGGCACCCTCACCCTCTTCGATGCCACCGGCCGACAACTGATGCAACGCCATACCTCATCGAGCCAAACCATCCTCCACATACACACCCTGTCCCAAGGCATATATCTGCTGCAATACACCACCGCGCGCGGCACCACCACAGTCAAATTAATAATTAAAAATTGACAGCCGCCACCGAACATTTGATTCTTAATTTTCAACTCTTAATTCTTAAGGGGACCTCCATTAATCACCTCGGAGAGGTGTGACTATTAATAACACGGTACAAGCCGAAGGCGCAGTGCCGTGACACTCAAACATCTGAGAACTGCGTCCCAAAGGGACGCGACACATATACAGAATTTATTAATCAATAATTAAAAATTAACAGCCGCCACCGAACATTTAATTCTCAATTCTCAATTAAAAAAAACACCGCCATGAATATCAAGTTCAAAATGCCCAAGTTCCACCGTACCCTAACCAATAAGAGTATGTGGAAAGAATTGCTGCTCACCTTTCTTGCCACCACAATCTCCATAGTGCTCACCTTCGGAACGGCACACCTGCTCGACATGCGCCAACGCGCCAAGGACCGCAAAATGTCAGCATTGATGGTCATGGGCAACGTAGAACGCTTTGCTCGCGTACTCGACGACCTGGCCGACGACTTGACACAGCGCGACACCATCGCCACATGGCTGCTGGGCCTGCCTGTCGACTCGCTCGAGAAAGTACCCTATCACCAGCTATCCAACGCCGTCAATGCCGTAATCTCATTCCCCCTGCTCAGCCACGACCGAACCGCCGAAAACATCTTCTCCAACTCCATAGAGACTTGGAAGAATATGGGCAACTTCAACTTTATCGACCGTGTGGGACAAAACTTTGACGAGATGAATGACTGTGAAAACTCCTACAACGAATTTATCAACAATGCCGCCAAGCATGTCGACTGGATAAAACGCCACTCGAAAGACTATCCCGGCGACAACATATGCATCAAATGCATGCTCGACGATGAATTCCGCGACAATATCGGCGAAATACACGGCTGGATATGCTACCTTCGTTTTTTTGCTGCCAGCTTCCGACACTCAAACTCTAAGAGCATGGAGATGATAGGCCTTACTGAAACAGAAGTGATGAGCTTTGCCGACTCGCACGACGACACTGCGGCATCGGGCCAGCCCGAACCCCTCTACAAAACCTTCATCACCCCCACCCTCAAATTCGACAGCCTCAACACCATGCCCGAGCTAATCGACAGGCTGATGTATTGATAAAGGCTCTAGTTTGGTATAGGACTGATTTTTAACAGCCTCGGAGAGGCTGAATCTCAACAACGTTGCGGAAATCGAGAGCAGAGCCGAACCTGTTCGAGCTATGCCGAGATGCAGCAACGTCTCGAAGAAAACACCGTACAAGCGTAGCGCAGTGCGGTGACAGAATAAACTCACTCCTGGCGTCTCGGAGAGACGCGACAATGAGAAAGGTTTGCAAAAATCAGTCATTCTTTGTACTAGAGCGTTGATAAATTTCAGAAGCACCCCTGTAGTTTCAGGCCGAGATTCCATTCGTAGAAGACACCCATCGCCTCAACATTGCCGAACCCCTCGCCAACATCCAGTTCCGTGCGCGAGAAGGCATTGCGGGTGTTGAAATGGAACGCGCCCAAGTTAAACTGCGCGCCCAAGTAGCATCTGCCCCACGAGAGCCCGACCGTCGCGTTAGCCATGACATTGGGCGTTGGCCAGCAAAAGAAGCCACGCCTCTCGGTACCAATGTCAAAAAACAGGAAATTCTCGTAGGGAAGTATCAACATGTGGTTGAATAGCGTAAGCATGGGAATGACGGTACCGTTGACAAAAAAAGTACACATCCCACGACCGTCCCCGTCCCGTGGCGCGCGGTGAAGGAAGGCTCCACTGGAGCCTTCCTTCACCCATGCTGGTGCCCGTCACATAGCTCACCGGTAGCCCAATCTCCTCCATATACTTCAACACACCGATATGCGCCGCGCCCTTCGCGCCGCCTCCGCTCAACACCACGCCCAGCTTCGGGGCCTCTCCCAACTTGCCACTTTCGACATCCTTAGTCGTCACCGACGACACTCCAGACTGCGCCTTGGCTCCGCCGAGCGCTACCACCACCATGGCGCACAACAGACACAAAAACATTAAATCATTAACTACAAATTGTTTACAATTACGTTTATTAACTTGTCCCATTCTGCAAAAATACAAAAAAAAATGACACAATCGCACCCTGCCGTTTTTTTTCTTTTCCCCGACCTCCTTACCCCCTTCCCCCTAGTGACTCCCGCCAAAAACCGCATTTCATCCGCTCCATCACTGCTCCTTCCTCGCCAATATAGCGAAGAACACCACACAAACAGATAACTATCAATACACTATAACAGGGACGCACACCAATCCAAATCAACCGTCAGCAGAGCATAAAAAGAGCATAAAAGAGATGTACTTTCGCGCCATGTGAAAAAAAATGCGTACTATTGCACCATGTAAGAAAAAATGCGTAAATTTGCAACGTAAAAACAAGTCATTAACAACAAAAACAAATCAACTAAAAAGAAGATAAACAGATAAAAATTAACGACATATAATAAAGCGTTTTTGCTTTTCAAGCAAATTAACAACATAATCATAATCATAATAAATAGTACGAATCGACAATAAATCATTGTGTGTGATTATTAATTAATGTCCTGCATAACTCCATATCACGCAAAATACTTTGCCCATTATCTGACACGGAGACTCCCTGCCGACAGTTTGGACAAGTTGACTGCGTCGTTGCAGGATGCACAGGTCGATTTAACACCACATCAGATTGATGCCGCACTTTTTGCGTTCAAATCACCCATGTCCAATGGTGCCATCTTGGCCGACGAAGTGGGCCTTGGAAAAACTATTGAGGCCGAACGGCAACTGATGACAATGATTCTCCGCAAACTGTTGGCATCATCCACCTATGCCATCTACGGAACATTGACACGTCTCATTGAAAGGCTTGAGTGTATCATAGCACAGCAAGGAGATCACACCCTCTTAGAGCCTGAAAGCCTTGGGTATGATGCCCTAGAAGACACTCTCGACTATTGGATAAACGACGAAGGCGACGAAGAAGAGGCATCGGTTGTAGCAGAGCCAGAACTGATAATTCTCCATCCACGACAAATCGAAAGCATTAAGAATGAAATCCAAGAGCTCAAGGGGTTTCAATCTTTGGCAGCCAAGATTCGCAAAAACAGCAAGGCTGAGCACCTATTTATCGCCCTCAACAAAGGTTTTGAGGAACTTGAAAAATTAGGGGCAAATAAGAAGGCTTTGCTTTTCACTGAATCGCGCCGCACACAGGACTTCCTATACGAACTCTTGGAGCGACGGGGTTACAAAGGCAAAGTGGTCCTGTTCAATGGCAGCAACAACGACAATCAATCCATCTCCATCTATAAGGCCTGGCTTGAGAAATACAAAGGCAGTAACAAGGTGACAGGTTCTGCCACTGCCGACAAGCGGGCAGCGATTGTAGAATATTTCCGCGACCATGCCACTATCATGATAGCCACCGAAGCAGCTGCTGAAGGCATCAACCTACAATTCTGCTCGCTAGTGGTCAACTACGATATGCCTTGGAATCCCCAACGCATCGAACAGCGCATTGGACGTTGCCACCGTTACGGACAGAAACACGATGTGGTAGTCATCAACTTCCTCAACAAACGCAACGCTGCAGATGTTCGTGTGTACGAGCTGCTGAATGAAAAGTTTCAACTGTTCAGCGGTGTGTTTGGTGCTAGCGACGAAGTACTGGGTAGCATAGGCAACGGGGTAGACTTTGAGAAACGCATTGCCCAAATATACAACGAGTGCCGTACCACTCAAGAGATAGAACAAGCCTTTAACGAGCTACAGGAAGAGCTGCGGTCAGAGATTTCGGACAAGATGCTAAAGGCACGTTCCGCCTTGTTGGAAAATTTCGACGAATCGGTTGGGGAGAAACTGAAGACACACATGGCGCAGAGTTTGACCTGTCTCAACCTGTTCGAGAAAAGGCTATGGGCATTGACCCAGTATGCTCTTGAGGGGAAAGCTTCATTTGACGAGGAGCGACACTCATTTACCCTCGACTCTGGCGAGTGTTATTGCATGGTCAGTCCCTCTGAAGGAGAACGTAGAAGCGATGTCCTGCTGCCCTCCCATGCCCAAGTCTACCGCATAGGTTCACCTTTGGCGCAAAAGATTTTGACAACATGCAAGTCCACAGACCTTCCCTGCCACGAGGTGGTTTTCGACTATAGCAACACGCCTGTCAAGGTAGGCCTGATTGAACAATTGGTGGGGCTTTCCGGGTGGATGCTTGTGGAGAAATATACAATTGAAGCCTCCGAGCCTGAAGATTATCTTTTGATAGCCTGTTATGCCGATGATGGGAAACAGATACCCATCGACATTGCTGAGCGTTTTTTCTCGCTCAATGCCACTGTCGGGCATCAAGTGCAGATAAGTGATGACGTTTTGAAGGTACTAACTGCCGACATTGACCAACAGAGAGAAGAAGCACGAAGCGATAACTACAAACGAAACCAAGCATTCTTCGACACAGAGATAGAGAAACTCAGCCTTTGGGCAGACGATATGAAGATTGGATTAGAACGGGAGATCAGCGACCTAGATGCCGAGATAAAACTCCGCAAGGCTGAGGCGCGCAAGATGAACACCCTTGAGGAAAAGGTCGAAGCCCAACGACAGGTCAAAGAGATGGAAAAACGTCGCAGTGAGAAACGCCGGAGCCTCTTTGAAGCCCAAGACGAGGTGGACACCCGCAAAGAAAAACTCTTCGACGAGGTGGAACAACGCCTGCGGCAGAAGAAGACAATAGAAGATGCATTGTTTAATATTAGATGGAAAATAGTATGAAACAAAGGATTATTGACTTTCTCAAGTGCAAAGAATTCCTTGCACCCTTCTTTAGTGGTATTGCTGTTTTGATTGTTTGGACAATAATAAAATGGATTGTTAGTCTGGCAAAAGGATTAGATATTCATTCTGCTTTTGTAAATGCAATAGATATCGCAAACACAAGAGTTAGTTTATTGTGGGTTTTGGTCATTGTTCTTTTTTTTAGTCTAATTAACGGTATCATTCTATACAATCAGCGCAAAAATAATGAAAATACATATGTCAAAAGGGATTATCTAACAGAGAAATTAAAAAACAAATTAGATACTTCAACCTTTGAGTCATTTCATGATACATACGACATTCGCAGATTAGAAAGTCATCCATGGCATGACCAACATACCGGCACATATGCAAACATTAATACATATATTTTCATGCTAAGTATTGGGTTGGATAAAAGAGACTTCTACAAAGTTGAAAATGCGATACGTGGTTTAATAACAGAAATAAAGACACAAGGTTTTTTACACAAAAGTGATAAATCAGATATCATAAACAAATTATCCAAATACAGTGAAGGTGAGTATAATGAGTACAAAGAAGAATTATTGAAACTTTTGGATGACATAAAACTGATATAATATGGCGCAAAACAAACTACAGAAGTTAGAACTTACTTGGATTGGGAAAGACATGGAGAGAGCGAATATTGAACCACGGATACTAATTGAAGACCCCCAATATAGTTATGGTGACACCGAGAGTGGCAATATGCTTATACATGGTGATAATCTGTTGGCACTAAAATCATTGGAGCAGCAGTATTCCAATTCAATCAAGTGCATTTACATTGACCCCCCATACAATACTGGTAGTGCATTTGAACATTATGATGATGGAGTAGAACATTCATTATGGCTGTCATTAATGCGTGAAAGATTGGAAGTAATCTATAACTTGTTGAATAAAAAGGATGGTTCATTATGGATTTCGCTTGATGACAATGAGCAAGCCTATTGTAAAGTGCTTTGCGATGAGATTTTTGGGAGGAAGAACTTTGTTGCTAATGTAATTTTGGGGAAAAAGTACTCCCCTCAAAATGATGCCAAATGGCTGTCAGACAGTCATGATTTTATTATAGTATATGCTAAGAACAAGGAGACATGGCGTCCAAACTTACTACCGCGTTCAGAGGAAATGAATAGTCGATATAAAAACCCGGATAACGATCCAAGAGGTCCTTGGAAAACTTCGGTTTTTTCAGTAAGGACATATAATGCAAGTTGCGATTATCCAATCACATTGCCCAGTGGCAGAATTGTTACTCCACCAGAAAGTAGAGCATGGGTGTCAAGTAAAGAACGTTTTGAAGAATTAGTTGCAGACAACAGAATATGGTTCGGTAAAGATGGGAATAATGTCCCTGCTGTAAAAAAATTCTTGTCCGAAGTTAAGCAAGGAATGACAGCATTGACAATATGGAAGTATTCCGAGGTTGGGCATAATCAAGATGCAAAAAAGGAAGTGAAACCTTTTAATAATGACGACGTATTTGAGACTCCCAAACCAGAACGCCTTATTGAGCGCGTTCTAACTTTGGCAAGCAATCCCGGAGACCTTGTTCTCGATAGTTTCCTCGGTTCCGGCACAACAGCTGCTGTTGCTCAAAAGATGGGACGCCGGTATATTGGCATTGAATTAGGCAATCACGCATATACACATTGCTACCCTCGTTTGAAGATGGTTACCAATGGTACAGACCAAGGCGGTATCAGCAAGGCGCAGAACTGGAAAGGTGGCAGTGGATTCAAGTTCTATGAACTGGCGCCAAGTCTGCTGAAAGAAGACCAGTTCGGCAATCTCGTCATCAACAAGGAATACAACGCCGATATGCTGGCCGCAGCCATGGCCAAACAGGAAGGCTATACCTATCAGCCAGACACCGCCCTATATTGGAAGCAGGGCCAAAGCTCGGAGCACGACTATATCTATACCACCACGCAGTTTCTGACGGTGGAGAGCCTCGATGCTATCAAAGAGACTATGCAGGAGGGCGAAAGCCTACTCATCTGCTGCACCGCCTTCCAAAAAGAATGTACCACCCACACGCCGAACATCACCGTGAAGAAAAACCCTCAAATGCTCCTCGGCCGCTGCGAGTTCAACAAAGACAACTACAACCTAAACATCATCGACATGCCCCAACTGGACATTGAAGACGACACCGAGGGCATCGCCCTCCCCGAAGATTCTCCCGTCACCGAAAACAATAAAACCACCAATCCCACGTTATTCGACTAAGAAACAAAAAAAAATATGAATCATTTTATCACAAATATCCATGTCAACAAATTGTTCCACTTGAACAATTTTGACATCCCCATTAGAGATGAAAAATACCCCCATCTTATTATTACAGGTAAAAATGGTAGCGGAAAAACCATTTTGTTGAATGCAATGGCAGATTTCTTGGGAACAATAAAAGAAGATACCAAGATGGGATTCACGAGTTATGAAAAACATCTGGATTATTGGACTTCTCAAATTAACAGACCATCTGCCACACAGAAGGAGCAAATGTCTGCTAAACAAAATAGTGCTTATTACTCCCAATTATTTCATAATCTATATGGAAAGGTGGATGTCTCTTTTAATGACGTTGGATCTATTATTGAAAAATATCAAAAGGGACAATTCGTTATTGCATTTTATGAAGCCGCACGCGTAGTAAAAATGTCTGAACCGAAAAATCCGACAAAACCACAATATAATAAAAAAGGAAAAGTCAAAGAGACGGCAACATCCCAATTTCTCAACTTTTTGTCTGATTTAAAAATACAAGAGGCTTTGGCTCGTAATGAGAACCAGAACACTGATGCTGATGAAATAGGAATGTGGTTCTCGGATTTCAAAAAAATACTTCAAGAAATATTCCAAGACGATAATCTGACATTGGAATTCAACTACAAAGACTATAGTTTTCATATATGCACCGAAGGAAAACGATTTAAATTCACAGAAGTATCTGATGGATTTTCGGCGATTTTAGATATAATTGCTGATTTAATTCTGAAAATGCAAGGAGACAATTCTGTTTCTAATGAATACCTAAAGGAGGGAATTGTGCTAATTGACGAAATAGAAACCCACCTTCATCTTGAATTACAAAAAGTCATTCTACCTCTTATGTCGAAATTGTTCCCCAATATTCAATTCATTGTTACCACTCATTCACCCTTTGTATTGAACTCAATACCTAACGCTGTTGCCTACGACTTAGAACATCGTGAGATTCTTGAAGATTTAACAGAATATTCATACGAAGCATTAGCTGAAGGATATTTTGGAGTCAGAACCCCTTCCAGCTATGCGGAGATGCAGTTGAACAATCTCAAAACACTGCTTGAGAAGAAAGAGTGGACCGACTCGGATAAGGTTGCTCTACGACAATTAACATCTGACTTCAATAAAATATCCGAGACAGCCTCACCCCTCATTGTAGGAGAATACCGACAGTTGGCAGTCAAATACGCGAACAGGATAAAAGAGTTATAGTATGATTCGGGTTAGAAAAAGTACTACTGTTCCGCAATCTTTGACTACGACATCCTCATACGATGGGGAGGATGTCAAGGAACAATTGTTTGCAGACCAAGACGAAAAGTGCTATCTGTGTGAACGCACCTGCTGTACAGATTTTCAGATAGAACATCATAAAAGCAAAAGCGAAGGTCACTTTCCTGAACTAAGGCAAGATTGGGACAACCTTTTTATGGGATGCTCCTATTGTAATGGCAAGAAATCGGACCTTTTTGATGACACACTATATCCAGCAACTATAAATATAGAAGATGAAATTGAGCAGCGCATTGATTTCCTAAACAAAAAGGCTGTATTCACCTCTAATACAAATGGCAACCATCACAATCAAACAATAGGCTTACTATCAAGAATTCATAACGGTACAAAATCCCTCAGGAGAATAAAAGAAGAAAGATTCATTGAATATGTTATTAGTGTGGTCAATAGCTTCCTCGCACTGATAAAGGATTATCAAGAACATCCGTCAATTGAAACAGAGAATGCTGTAAGGAGAGAATTGTGCATAGACAAAGAAATGTTGGGATTTAAGTACTGGATTATTAAAGATAACGCTGACCTCTATAGAGTGTTTGCTCCAGACATCGTATGGAATAAACAATAAAAATCATGAACCAAACAGCCAACATTATCAAGCAGCGAATGTCTTTGCGGGAGCCTCTTGGAAAGGCTCTTGATGTGGTGGTGAAACTGACAGATACACTAAGTCTGAATAAACCAGACGAGGAAGAGCAAAAGGATTATATTCAGCATGAGTTGGCTAAAGTTCAGAAGATACGTCCTCAATGCAAGGATTTTGAGCGTGATTTCCCATCTTTTGCTTTTTCCATAGCCACAGGCATAGGAAAGACTCGATTGATGGGCGCATGCATAGCATACCTGTATTTGAAGAAAGGCATCCGACATTTCTTTGTATTAGCCCCCAACCTCACACTATACGAGAAACTAAAGCGAGACTTCGGCGACCCGTCATATTCCAAGTATGTCTTCAAAGGAATTGCCGAGTTTGTTCACAATCAACCAGTAGTAATCACAGGCGACAACTACGACCAGGCACACTCACTTTTCTCGGAGAATCAAATCCAGATAAACGTCTTCAATATCTCGAAGTTCAACACCGACAGCAAGGAGAGTAAAAAAGGTGCTCCAAGGATGAAACGCCTGTCGGAATATCTTGGACAGTCGTACTTTGATTATCTCAGCGAACTCAATGACCTAGTCATTTTGATGGACGAAGCACACCGCTATCATGCCGATGCTTCGCGTAAGGCCATAAACGAATTGAACCCCATACTAGGATTGGAGATGACGGCTACTCCATACGATGAAAAAGATAAGCCGTTCAAGAATATCGTCTATGAATACAATCTAGCTCAAGCACTTGAAGAAGGAAAATATGTCAAGAATCCCACTGTCGCCAAACGTCGTAACTTCGAGAAAGGAAACCTTACTCCGGAAGAATTGGATGTGTTGAAATTAGAAGATGCCATCAGTATCCATGAACATACAAAACTACACCTAGAACTATATGCAAAGGAACATGGTGCGCCTATCGTCAAACCCTTTATTTTGGTAGTATGCAAGAACATCGACCACGCCAGAGAGACCGTCGACCTGATTGAGAACAAACTCTATGATGGACGCTATCGAGGAAAAGTATTGCAGATAGATAGCTCAACCAAGAAAGACGAGGAAATTGACAAACTCTTTGTCTCATTGGAGGAGCCTACCAATACTATCGAGATTGTCGTACACGTCAACATGCTAAAAGAGGGATGGGATGTCACCAATCTATACACAATAGTGCCATTGCGTGCTGCCGATGCTATCACTCTAGTAGAACAGACTATCGGACGAGGGCTAAGACTGCCCTACGGAGGCAAGCGAACAGGGGTGCCTGATGTTGACAAGCTAACTGTGATTGCCCATGAAAACTTTGACGAAGTAATCCGCCGAGCTCAAGATCCCAAGTCGCTGTTGAACAAACTGAGCTATGTGGAACTTGACGAGGAAGAGTTGAAACAGAGTTCAGGCAAGGTAGTTCAAGGACAGACGACCATAGAAATAAAATATGAACAAGAGCGAGAGAAAGCAGCACAGCAATATCAAGAAAAGGTAGCCAAGTCCACCTATGATGCCAAGATGGCTGTTTGGGAAGCCATTCCTCAATTGAATACTGAAATAAAGAACCTGAATGAACTGTCTAAAGCTATTGTAAAAAAGAGGCTCAAAGACATCACTCAAAAACTGATTGTAAAGAAGACTGCCGAACAGACACCATTATTCGCAGAAGAGGAAGCCGAAAAACAACTACAGCAAATTGATACCATCATTGACATTGTTGTTGAAGACTACAAAAAGAATATTATCGAGATACCCCGTTTAGTGGTTGACCAACCTCGTACACACGCATATTTCAAGGATTTTGACTTAAACACTTTGGGCTTTTCTCTGCCAGAAATTGAAGACTCCATTATCCGAATGGGTTTAAAAGATAATGAAGTCGACATACTTGATGTAGACAGAAGCAACTATCAGAAAGACCCATTGAAAGAAATTGTATCGCAATTAATCAGTTTTGAAGAGATTGATTATGACGAATGTTCTGAGTTGCTATTTAAGTTGTCACAACAAGCATTAGACGCTATCACGAAAAATGCCAAACGGCCAGAAGAGGTAAATGTTGCAGTCTCACGTTACAAACACATTATTGCCAAAAGCATTTTCAACCAAATGATGGAACATTTCGTGGTAGAAAAAGAAATGTCTGGAAATGCCAAGGTGCTGCCGTTTGTTGGCCTACTTCCTCAATATCTGACAGAAGAAACCTCTTATGGCAGACGCGACTATCGAGTTCCTTTTGATAAAATGACAAAGTCTTTGGTAAAGAAATATATCTTTACGGGATTCCTGAAATCATATTACTTGGAATATAAGTTCGACAGCAATACTGAGTTGGATTTTGCATATCTCTTGGAACAAGATGAAGAAGTAATCAGATGGATTCGACCAGTACCCAACCAGTTTAAGATTTATTGGGGGAATGGTGCACATCAATATGAGCCAGACTTTATTGTCGAATCAGAATCTACCATCTACATGATTGAGACGAAGGCAGATAAGGATATTGACGATAAAGATGTTCAGGAGAAGAAAAAAGCTGCAGAAGATTATTGCCGAATCGTATCAGAGTATACACATAAGAATGGGGGTAAACCATGGTGGTATGCAATTGTGACAGCTAGCAGCGTTGAACGGACACACCAATTGAAATATGTTCTGTCAAAAGTTTGCATATAAACAATTACACAAAGATATAAGTAATAGTATCGCTCTAGTATAAAGTATGACTGATTTTTGCCAAACTGTCTCAATGTCGCGTCCCTTCGGGACGCTAGGAGTGAGTTTATTCTGTCACCGCACTGCGCTACGCTTGTACGGTGTTATTGAGATTCA
>JAEEGH010008096.1_pt1 | contig 25005 bp, 26 predicted proteins | sample 9134181 | NCBI WGS metagenome assembly JAEEGH01 (sample SAMN16246544, study PRJNA631951) | gut metagenome | biome: gut microbiome; feature: rumen; material: DP-attached | host: Bos | place: Iran: Karaj | collected 2018-10
AGCATATATCCAAGCAAATATATCCTCTATACGTGTTCCTGCAAAACCAAGGAACAATCTAAGTCCTAAAAAGAACCCTAATAACGCGATACCATTAACAATTTCCTTACTTTTTGCAACCTTACCTTCTTTTCTGGCATCAGAAAGTTTTTTACTGGTAGGTTGCTCTGTCTTCTCTCCACCCTCACCGTCAGGAGCAAAGAACTGAAGATTATATGGAATTAAAACCTGATAATTATCCTTCATCAATAAAGCCCCTGAATAAATAGAGTTTGCATCTTTTTCATTTCCTTGAAAATGAATGCTGCAACATCTGGTAATAGGAAAATTGTCAAAAACAATACTACGAAACCAACAATGATTTTAAGCTGCGCACCAACAGAAAACATGTGAATCTGAGGCGCAACTTTTACCATGATTCCAAGTATGGCATTAAGAATCATAATCACCGCAAATACTGGAAGAATAATTCTAAATGCTATTACAAATATTTCTGTAATAAACATGATGGTAGAACTAAGAAGGGAATCCCATCTAAAAATAGTTCCACCAATAGGAATCAGTGTGTAGGCATCGCAAAATGTCCTAAAAATATATCTATGCATTCCAGACAAAACCAAGAAAATCATAATGAAATTGTTGTATAAGGTACCTGTAACAGAAACCTCTGTCTGAAGTGTTGGATCGTACTCCTGAGCCATAGATAGACCAATATTCATATCTATCATATTACCCGCCAACAGGATTATGAAATTACAGCAATAAGTACTGAATCCAATTAAAAGTCCTGTTATTGCTTCCTGAACAACTAAAAAAGCATATCCTGTAACTGTAGAATAATCCAAAGCGCTAAAATCAACTACGAAATAAAGAAGCAGTGAAACAAGTGCCGAAAAGCCAATTTTTACTCTGGCCGGCGTATTACTTGTGTTGAAAAAAGGCGCCACTACTACAAACATGGATATGCGGGTAAGGAGCAACAAAAAGTATTCAAAATTTTGTAATGTAAAATCAATACTAAACATCCATCTAGCCTAAGTAAATACTAAAATTAGCCCATAATTGTGTAATATATTCCGTCAAAACTGTAAGCATCCATGGGCCGAAAAACATAAGCGCAGCAAATACTCCTACTATCTTAGGGATAAAGGTGAGAGTTTGCTCTTGAATAGATGTGACCGTTTGAAAAATACTGATTATAAGACCAATCACTAGAGACACTAGTAAAAGTGGTAATGATGTAATCAGAAGAATGTATATAGCATTCCTGATAATGTCCAAGACCTGTCCTTCAGTCATAACCTATTCTCTCCTTAATAATTCTAATAGAATGTCTTGACTAACCCGCCAATAACAAGATTCCATCCATCTACCAATATGAACAACAATATCTTGAAAGGTAGGGATATAGTGGTAGGCGGAAGCATCATCATACCCATTGACATAAGTACAGACGCAACAACCATGTCTATAACAATGAATGGAACATAAATTAGAAATCCAATAATAAAAGCTGTTCTAAGCTCAGATAAAATAAACGCTGGAACAACGACAGTAAATGGCACAGAATCGTAGTCATCTACTTCATACGAAATGCCAGCAATATCACAGAACAAATCCAAATCCTTTGTCTGTGTCTGACCATACATAAACTCTCTAACAGGTGCAATCGCATTGTCTATCGCTTCATCTTGAGTGATTTCGCCTGCATCAAATGGATCAATCGCCTCTGTCTTAATCTGTGTAAGAACTGGCGACATAATAAACAAAGTTAAAAACAACGCCAACCCAATCAGTATCTGATTTGGAGGCGCTGTATTGGTTCCAATAGCAGCGCGGACAAAATGTAAAACAATAACGCATCTGGTAAAGGATGTTAGCATTATCAGAATCGAAGGGGATAACGTGATGATTGTAAGAACTAACAGCATTCTAAGAGTAGCCGTAAAGTTTCCATCTTCGCCATCAAAGCTAAGCGTAAATCCTCCGCCTCCAACAACCTCGTCTGAAGCATTTGGTGCGTTCTCTGTCGCACCGTAATCCTCATTATCTGCCCCATATTCTGCACTATATTCAGTTGCATGTACAGTTGTACTACTCATAAAAAGGGCGTAACAACCAATCATAGCTGTGATGACTAAGCTAAAAATTACGTACGCCTTCTTGAATTTACTCATAACATTCTGCCCAATCAGTTAATTTTTCTTTCTTGAAAGATTATCTAAAATCGATTTAAAGTCTACTGGCATCTGTACAGATGTATCAGCAGTATCTAGTTCTTTAAGTTCAGATGAGGATAACTCCCCTAAAAGGGTTACTTCGTCTTTGCCTACTGCAACGACGAAGTATCTATCCTCACCTGCCCTAATAATCTGAACATATTTATTGGTTGCAAGTCTGATACCTTCCACGATTTCAAGATTTCTGTTGAGACCTTGAGTCTTCTGGTAGCCTGCAATCCACTTAGTGACAAATGCAGTAAGTGCTAAAACCCCTACAAATACCACTAAAGCAAAAATCAATTGAAAGATGCTCTCTCCTACCGCTGAAAGAAATAGCATGATTAACCGATAACCTTCTTAACAGCCTCAAGAACACGCTCAGCCTGGAATGGCTTAACGATGAAATCCTTGGCTCCAGACTGAATAGCCTCGATAACCATTGCCTGCTGTCCCATTGCAGAGCACATGATAACGCATGCATTAGGATCCTTTTCCTTGATAGCCTTAAGAGCCCCGATGCCATCCATTTCTGGCATTGTGATGTCAAGAAGAACGAGATCTGGTGAAAGTTCTGCATACTTGTCAACAGCAATCTTTCCGTTCTCAGCCTCTCCGACTACGTTGTAGCCATTCTTTGTGAGAATGTCCTTGATCATCATTCTCATGAAAGCAGCGTCATCACAGATTAAAATGTTTTTAGCCATGTCTTCATCTCCTTAAATATATTTATTCTTTGATAATTTCTGTTATTCGTACGCCAAAAGACTCTTCGATAACTACTACCTCGCCTTTTGCCACATACTTGCCATTAACAAGTACATCTATTGGTTCACCGGCTATTTTATTTAGCTCGATGATGGTACCTGGTGCAAAATCCAAAATATCTTGGATTGTTTTGTTTGTACGACCTAATTCTACTGTAACTTCCAAAGGAACGTCAAGAATCAAGTCGATATTCTCCTGAGCGAACTGAGCTGCAAAGCCTGGTCCGAATGGAGTAAACTGTGCCGGTTGTACGTTTACCTGTGGTCCCGGTGCGTACATATATGGCATCATCGGTTGTCCCTGCATTGGCTGTCCCTGCATCATGCTTGGGTCCATCTGAGGTGGAGCCTGCATTTGAGGCGCTGCCTGTGGAGCAGGTGCTGGTGCTGGTTCTGGAGCAGCTGCCGGTGCAGCTTCCGCAACTCCGTCATCAACTGTTGAATTGGAGTCAGATTCCATATTGTTAAGAACTGAACCACACATTTCCTTGGCAAGCGAGATTGGATACAACTGCATCATCTCACTGTCTACCAATGTTCCAATTTCCATCTTGAATGCAATTCTTACGAAATTGCCTTTCAAGAATTCATCTATCTCTCCACCATCAATTGTAGCCAAATCTGTAAGCTGCGCTGTTGGTGGTGAAATATCTACCATTTTGTTCAGCATAGATGAAAGTGAGGTTGCACTCGCTCCCATCATCTGATTCATAGCTTCTGAAATAGCTGATAAATGAAGATCAGAAATTTCACCATCTGTATTGGTTCCATCTCCGCCCATCATCAGGTCGGTAATGACCTTAACATCATTTTCTTTTAATACAAGAACGTTGCTACCATCAATACCCTTTGTATATCCAATACGAACAACTACACAAGAATTGTCGTATCCAGATGCTAATTCCTGCCATTTTGTTTCACTAACAACTGGTGTTGAAATCTCAACCTTTTGATTAACAAGAGAAAATAAAGTTGTGGCCGCACTTCCCATGCTTATGTTGGCAACTTCACCGATTGTATCGATTTCCTGCTCCGAAAGCTCTCCGCCACCAGCTGATGGCTCACCAGCAGGAGCATCGGGGATTCCGCCACTAAGTAGTGCATTTATCTCATCCTGTGATAATACACCATCGCCCATTCTACTGTTCCTCCCTTATAATTTGTGTCACTCTAACCGCATAATCTTTGCCTGATGCTCCTGGAAGGGCTTGGAACTTCTTAATATCTCCCACGAAAACATCCAACTCGTCATCTACTTTGGTATCAAGTCTGACTATATCTCCAACCTGAAGCTGTGAAAAATCCGCAACTGTAATTGTGCTGTTGCCAAGAACTGCTTTAACAGGTATCTTTGCGTGATTAATTAATGACTCCACAGCATCTGAATAGCTTTCGCCTGTTTTCTCCTTCTGACTACTATACCAGAACTTTGTGTTTAATTTGTCCATAACTGGCTCTAAAGTTATAAAAGGTAGACAAACATTCATAAGTCCTTCTACATCGCCAATTTTAATATTGACTGTGACAATAGCAATCATCTCTGAAGGAGAGATAATCTGAGCGAACTGTGAGTTTGTTTCGATTCGCTCTAGTCTTGGATGAACATCCAAAACGTTTTCCCATGGTTCCCTAAGCAAGTCTACGCATGATGTCATTACTCTCTCAATAATGAGAAGCTCTATTTCTGAAAAGTCTCTAATCTTATCAAGAGGTTCGCCCTCTCCGCCAAGCATTCTGTCTACCATGGCAAAGCCAAGATTAGAAGCCATTTCTACGATAATATTTCCCTCAAGGGGAGAAAAATCTACAATACCTAAAAGAACTGGATTTGATAGAGAATTTGAAAACTCCATGTAAGTAACAGCTTCCGAGTTCATAACCTCTACCTGTATATTCTTTCTGAGGAATATAGGCAAGTTTGTTGATAACAATCTGCCATAATGCTCAAAAATGATTTCCATTGTTCTAAGGTGTTCCTTAGAAAACTTAGAAGGTCTAGCAAAATCGTAGTTCTTTACTGGCTTTTCTTTATTATTTTTAATCTCCTCGGCGTCAAGCTCACCGCTGGTCAACGCATTAAGCAGATTATCTATTTCGTTTTGTGAAAGAACGTCTCCCAAGCTTTCTCACCACCATTCATCCCAATAATTTCTACTTGCCAGATTACTGTTTCTGATAAGTAGCACTAGAGAAGTTCACTCTAACGATAAATGAAGATTTGAATAGAGTCTGAAGCTCTTCAAGAATCTCTTCTTTGATTTCATCTTCATTATCTATCATTTCCTGTACTGTATGCTTTTTAATAACAGAATTTATTTTATCACTAATGATATTATCCTGGCCCGATAAAGTTCCATCAGCTGCATATGTAGCGTAATCTTCATTGGTGCTATCAAGTGATAATGATATACCAAGCACTGCATATCCATCAACAAGATTGATTGTAAGTGTCTCTCCACCATTAACAGGATAATCTACCATATCTGCAACATCAATACTAAGAGATCCAGCTGTATCTCCTGCTTGCAAATCCAAATCGATTGCAGAGCACACTTTTGTGATCAGCTCGTTGGCCTTTTGTGTCTCAGGAATAATTGTAATTGTAAGAACCGCTGTAAGAACAAGATTCACAACAACAAGTGCCAGTATAATTACTGTAATCAAATTCTTTTTCATGATTTGCCTTTCTACTCGGCTATATCTGACGAGTATGAATTATATATTTTGATTTCGACACGTCTATTTCGCGCGCGTCCTTCTGCTGTGCTGTTGTCAGCAATAGGTACATACTCTCCTCGTCCAGCTGATTTAATGTATGCTGGATTCAAATCTGTGACTTCTCTGATTCTATCTGCAACATAAAGTGCACGATACATTGAAAGCACATCATTGTTTTCATATGTTCCAGATGACATCGGAACATTATCTGTATGACCTTCTATCTCAATGATATTGTTATCATACTGAGCAAGTATCTTTGAAAGATTATCAACTATGGTAAGAGCATCCTCTGTAAGAACTGCCTTACCTGAATCAAACAGTAACGCACCATTTATGGTAATCATTACGTAGTTTGCATTAAAATCTACTTCTACTTGGTCTTGAAGACCATATTCACTAAGCTGAGATTCTATTTCTTCTGCAATAGATTCGCTTTCGCCTGCGCCAGCTTGTTCGAGAGCTTCCTGTGCTTCCTCTACTGAAACGCCGTTTGAACTAACATCGCCCTCAGTTTCAGCAGAACCATCTTCTGATTGTTCTCCCTCGTTTTCGTTTTCACTTGCGCCTTCTTTTTCATACTGTTCATCATCACCGTCATGAACACTATTGAAATAGTCATCAAACATCTCAAGCTGACTGATACCTGATGATATCATCTGCCCCTCACCAATTGAGGTGCCGCCCTGAGAAAAAATACTAAAGCTAGACTGAATACTTGCAATAACTTCCTGGAACTTTTCAGTATCTGTACTAGACATAGAGAAAAGTAATACGAAGAAACATAGCAGCAAGTTCATCAAGTCTGAGAAGGTGGCCATCCAGGCAGGAGAACCAGCAGGAGCTTCCTCTTGCTTTTGCTTCTTTGCCATTAGCCCTCACCTCCTCCTTCGCCTTCGCCGATAGCACCACGAGATGCAGGTGGCAAGAAGGATTTAAGCTTTTCTTCTATTACACGTGGGTTTTCACCGGCCTGAATTGAAAGTAAGCCTTCCACAGTAATACTCTTAGTCATGACCTCGAGAGAATGATTAACACCAAGCTTTGTGCCGACTGGACCTGTAAGCCAGTTTGCAATCAGTGAACCATACAAAGTTGTAAGCAACGCAACCGCCATGTTAGGACCGATTGTTGATGCATCCTCAAGGTTCTTTAACATGTTTACCAGACCAACCAGTGTACCAATCATTCCCCAGGCAGGTCCCATTTCACCCCATTTAGACCAGAAGTTAATAGTTACTTTATGTCTGTCCTCCATGCAGTCCAAATCAGTTTCAAGAATAGCACGAACCAATTCAGGATCAGTACCATCTACTACCAGATTGATTCCTTTTTTAAGGAACTCATCTTCTATTCCATTGGCAGCTTCTTCAAGTGCCAATATACCTTCTTTTCTGGAAATATTCGCAAGATTTATAATCTGAGATATGCTATCAGCTGGGCTACCAACCTTTGGTTCGTTGATAGCTAGTGTGATACCTTTAAGTCCTCCGATAAAGTCAGGCATTTTGTTACATGCCATACAAGAGGACAAAGAACCACCGATAGTAATAATAACTGATGGAACATCTATGAAGTTTGCCATGGCTGCGACACCACCAGAAGACACGATACCGAAAATAACCATTACGACACCGAGTACTAAACCAGCTAAAGAAGCTATATCCAAAGCAATCACCATCCTATAAAAAATTGAGTAAAAACTAGTAAAATGTATAGAAATACACGGTATACACTTTTGTGATTATTTTACTAGATTTATAAATTATTGTCTACTTTTATCAGTAAAATCGTCTCATATTATTGTGTTTTTTCCATGTCCAAACCACTAAATATAGTTTCTTCACAGAATTTTTAGATTTTCAGCAAAAAAAGCCAAGCCTTAACGACTTGGCTTTTAGAGACTATAAATTATTAACGCTTAAGATTAATAAGTTCCTCAAGCATTGTATCTGATACTGTAATGATACGTGAGTTAGCCTGGAAACCACGCTGTGTAGTAATCATATCAGTAAACTCTGCTGATAAGTCTACGTTTGACATTTCAAGCTGACCTGTGTTCATTGCAGAACCATCGGCTGAAACAACAAGTCCGATGCCATCGAATTCACCTGAGTTAAGTGTTGTCTTATAGCAGTTATCACCCATTTCCTCAAGACCAGATGCATTAGCAAACTGTGCTACTGGAATCTGTCCTAAAAGAACTGTATTACCATTGCTATATGAACCATAAATTTCACCATTGCTTGAAACAGAAAGACCTGTCATTGTACCAAGCTTCTTACCTGCTCCAATAGAAGCATCCTCAGATGTACCTCTGTTACCTACTGCTGTAGATGTTCCACCATTGTCGTACATTGTAAGAAGTGAAAAATCAATAGTAACGTCTGATAACGCAGCGTCCGCTCTATTTGGTCCAAGTAAAGATGTATTCATTACAAGCTGTGTCTGTCCGTTTTCTCCAGCATAAGTAAGATTACCTTTGCTTGTATCAAACTGAAGATCATAGCTTATAGTTGTAGTTGTAATAGTTAAAGTAGAATCACTAGCATATGCCACACCTGTAACAGTATCATTTGTAGATAAACCTGAAACTGCTGATGCTAGCGGAATGGATGTTGTTCCATTGCTGAATGTCTGTGAAGCTGCATCATAAAGATATGGAACAGTTGTATCGCCATTTACATAAAGTGCTAAATCACCAGTAGTTGTTGTTCCGAATGTATAACCGCTACCATCAGCTGCAGAATATGTATGGTCTACAGGATTTGTTGTTCCGAAAATATCAGATTTATTTCCGCCAGCTGCTACATAATTAGCAAGCAAATCGTTGTTGTCCTGATCATACAAGTTAGTAAGTTCTACAGTGTACTCACCTGTTGTTCCATTTACAAGCTTAAATGAGAATTTAGCTGTGTATGAATAACCAAGGTTATCATAAATTGTAAATGAACGAACGTAACCATTTGTAGAGCTAAACTGTGTATCATTCTTATCAATTACACCACTGAAGTTTGCCTGTGTAGTTGCTTCTGGTGCACTAGTAAGGTTTTCAGGAGCCATAACTCTAAGTGGAGAAACAGTATCCTGAATAACTACAGGTGTTCCACTAGTAGTATCTGTCTGCCATCCCATTACAAGATAACCAGTTGTAGTCATGGCAAGGTTACCATTACCATCGATATAGAATGAACCAGCTCTTGTAAATACGTTTTCAGAACCGTTATTAACGATAAAGAAATTTGTTGAGTTTGTATCAGAAAGTCTGATATCAAGAGCATCACCAGTAGACTGAGCAGCACCTGATGAAGTAATGGAGATTTTTGTTGCTCCATTTGTAACACCAAGACCTATCTGCTTAGCATTTGTACCACCACGATTTTCTGTGGCGCCTGATGCCTGTGAAGTTGTCTGATACATAATATCAGAAAAAGTGGTTGAAGATGATTTGAACGCAACTGTGTTTACGTTGGAGATGTTATTACCAATAACATCCATCTTTGTCTGGTGTGTCTTAAGACCTGCAACACCAGAGAAAAGTGATCTCATCATAATGAATGACCTCCTCAAAGCATAATGCTATTGAGGTGACTGTTTGTTCCTTCTGTCAGTCGGGAACAATTAGCTTCCATAAGGTCCAGCTAAACTATAACAGCACCGTCAATATTTGTAAAAATGTTTTCGTCTGATTCAGTCTGATCCATAGCTGTAACTACGGTTTGATTAGGTACATTAACGATAAATGCCAATGTATCTACTAATACTAAAGAATCAGTAATTCCCTTTTCAGAGGCTTTTTGTACGCCTTCTTCAAGTCTAAGGGATTGTTCCTCAGAAAGCTTAATATTTCTATCATCAAGTCTCTGAGTAGCATGCTTTGAAAACTTAAGCTCTGAAGCACTTTCAAGCTTCTGCTTAAAAATATCCTCAAAGGATGCACCGTTAAGGTTGCCCAGTGGTCTGGACTCTTGAGCTGGATTAAGATATGTTCCAGCTACCTGCTCAATGGAGGTGAAATTTGGATTAATATTTAAATTGCTCATTTTATCCCTCCTAATTAAGCTTCTTCTACTGCCGCCTCTTCACTTTCTTTATCGGCAGCTTCCTTTGCAGATTTTAGTTTCTCAAACTGTGAAACTACTGAGTTGTACTTTGCAAGTAAATCTTCGCTAACAAATGAAAGACTATATGCATCCATTGCGTTGATGTAACCAGTTGCTGTACCAATCTTCTCTTCGTCCTTAAGAGTAACTTCTTCTGCCTTTGGAAGTGCGTTAATAGCATCTGTCAAAAGACTTGAAAGATACTTAGCAGTGTAGTACTCCTCATCAACAACAGAGTCAATCTTTGACATATCATAAAGATTACCGTTAACAGAAACCTTCATAACGTCATCATCGTCTTTTGTAACGAAATCAACCTTGCCCTCAACAGTTTTGCCATCAACTGTAAGTGAAACAACCTTACCAACCATACTGTTGGCCTGAAGGCTTTCCATACTAGATTTAACTGTTTGAAGTGTTTCAATCTGTGTGAATGATGCAAGCTGTGTAACGTACTGACTGTTATCTGTTGGTTCCAATGGATCCTGATACTGCATTTCTGCTGTCAAAAGCTTTAAAAACATTTCCTGATTATATTCAGTACCGTTGTTTTTAGATGCTGTCTTTGAAGTAGAATTTGTAGTTTCGCTTTTAGTAGCTTCTGTTGAAGCAGTTGTCTTTTTGTACTGCCCATTAGTAAGCGCACCAACTAATAAATCTTCCGCCATTTATTTCCTCCTCCCGTTATGCTTGGAAATCTAATGTATTACCATTATCTTTCATCATCTGAGCTATAAGAATATCTTCTTCTGACATGAGCCCTGTCAAATCATCCATGTTGTTAAGGTTTATTCTGTTGCTTCGTCTTTCTGACTGATTTGCCTGCTCATCACGCCTCTGCTCATTTCTAGCATCTTCTTCGAGATTCTTTTCAAACTCATGTGTTCCTACTGAAACTTCAATTGAAGTAACCTTAGCGGAACTATTCTGAGTCATCTCTACACGAAGATTTGCCATTTGCGACTCTAGCGCCTGTTTAACTGCGTCATTCTCAGTGAAAATTCTTGCAGTTATTTCATCACCCTTTTGAGTGACTTCCATGAAAATCTTTCCTAATCCCTCTGGGTTAAGAGTCATTTCCATTGTTGTAGATTCTGCCTCGTTAAGAATTCTAGCCTGTTCAACTAACTGGTTAACAATTTCTTCTGATGAAACTGTTTGACCTGTAGGAAGTGAAACCAACTGTTCTTCTGGTGAGAATTGAATCTCAATTCTTGGTTCTCCAAAAATCATACCATCATTTCTAATAATTGGTTCTGAAGGCTTTGTAGTCTGCTTTAATACTACATGCTCTTGAGTTTTAGAATCTGACTGATCAAATTCCTGATTATTGGAATCAGACTGCTTTGCATCAACATTTTCTTTTAATGTAACCTGCTGAGTAGGATCTGTGTCTTCCAATACTACCTTAGTATTTTCAGTGTTTTCCTCTGGCTTAACGATAGTCGTTTCAACCTGGACAGCTACTGGTTCCTCTGGTAGGTCTTCCGCAACCTCAAGAACTTCTTCAGGATTAATCTGGGTGAGATTTTCATCCTTAGGCACATCCACATCAATCATTTCCTGTGAAGTATAAGAAATAACAATATCCTTCACTTCAACAAAGGAAATACCTGTTTCTTCAAATAGCTGATTTGTGAGCTCATTAACTACATCAAGAATACCTTTAAATTCATCGCTCATTACTAAAGCAATAGAATCATTTTCGCCTGTAAGTGTAGCTACAAGCTGTGCTAAATCCTGAGGATTTAATAAATCAATTACTGTAAGTCCCAAAGTTTCCATTGCTTTTTCAATGTCTTCTTCGGTAACATCCAGCTCTTCCTCAATGACCGCCTTAACTTTGTCTACCGCTTCATTTACCTTTTCAACAACTTCTTCGTTAACTGTATCAGGCTTTTCCTCAGTTTTGATAACCTTTGGCTCCTTCGATACGTTAAAAGACTTGTTACTTACATCTGCTTGATTGGAATTATCTGCAGGTGCAGGTACGTCGCTAGGCTTAATGGCATTCTGCAATGTTTTGTCAAACCCGAATCCAGATTTAGGAAGCTCTGTTTTAGCATCCACAAGATCCACGTTGACATTTCCCACTTGAACCAGCAAGTTAGAAACATTGCTACTTGTCATGTGTTGTCCTCCTTTCTTATATTCTTTTTTCAAATTGCAAATATAAGACTAAGGCTCCATCATCTTGGTAATAATAGCCGCATTTTCTTCGGACATAGCAGCTAAAATATCTGCCCTTGTACTAGCGTCCATAGCTGAGAGAATCTCACATACAAGGTCAAAGTCATCTGTCATAGTATCAAATATGGCAGCTGCGTCTTTGGCTTTCATGCTTGAATATGCCTTAACATAATCCTCGATTTCCTCATCCGTCTGGATTTGAGAAACCACCTGTTTATAAATAGCTTCAGCATTCTCAGGCTCTATAGACTCATAGTAAGTCTTATATTCATTTATATCGGGTGCATTATCCGAAAAAACAACCTCTTCGTAAAATTTTTCTTTAGTTTCTTCGAACGCTGCCTCGTTAGCCTTATATTCAGCAAGCTCTGCTGAAGCTGCCTCCAGTTCCGCAATATAATCACTATTCTGAGTGCCTGTTTCTTTGAGAGCTTCGATTTCCACTTCAAGTTCTTTGATTCTATCTACAGCCTCTTCAACTGTAGTATATGCTGCATATTCATCTTCTTCTGCTGGGATGTATTCCTCAATACCAGGTAAGATTCTGTTAACATATGGTACATCTTTCAAAACAGGGAATAAGACTGTTGAACCAAATCCACCAACATCCATCTTTACAAGAAACGCAAAAATAACAAGCCAAATAAGAATGATTAACAGCACAACAAAGCCCATGATAAGTTTTCCGCCAATACCTAAGCTTTCCTCATCATCAGCTACCTCTTCGCCGTTCTTCTTCGCATCTTTTTTAGCTTGCTTTTCAGCCTTTTTAGCTTCTTTCTCGGCTTTCTTTGCAGCTTTTGGATCTTCTTCAGTTGTGTTTCCTACTTCTTCTGTTACATCTGCCATAACTTACTCTTCCTCTTTCTCTGCATTAAAATATGAATAACTTACCAACTCATCTGTTATCTTGCTTTCTTCGTAATCAAGCTCATCCAGGAACTCCTCAAATGCATGCTCTCTAAGCTTTTCATGCATCTTGCGTTCCATCATAACTTCATTGAGCTTCTTTCTAGCAACTTCCATAGCCTTTTGGGCCTTTGAAAGCTCTATCATCTGATCACGAAGTGCAACCTTCATCGAAGAAATTGCATTTTTACAGGTTTTGATTTTGCTAATATCAATATCCCCAATCGAAAGCTCTTTTAACTGTCTTTCATAGCCCGCCTGCTTAATCATCAACTCGCGAAGCTTTTGCTGCTCTTCGTTGAACCTGGCAGTGGCCATTCCAAAATTAGCCTTCTCCTGTTCTTCGATTTTTTGCTTTAACTCTAGAATGTTTTGCATTCTGTAAACAAACTTCGCCATAATTCACTCCTTATCAATCCTGGAATATAGCTGTCATTTGCTGGATAATATCGTCATATTCATATCTATCATGTGTCTGCTGTAACAAAAATTCGTTAACAGCATCTATCTTTTTAATAGCGTAATCTATAGATTTGTTTGAACCATTTTTATATGCCCCAATATTTATCAAATCTTCTGCTTCCTGATAAGTTGCAAGGACATTTTTAAGCTTTCCTGCTACAGCTTTATGCTCTGGAGTAGCCACAGCAGACATAACTCTGGAAATAGACTGCAATACATCGATGGCTGGATAATGATTCTTTTGAGCTAGCTTTCTGTTAAGCATAATATGTCCATCCAAAATAGAACGAGCTGTATCAGTAATAGGCTCATTGAAATCATCTCCATCAACAAGAACTGTATATAGTCCTGTGATAGAACCAACTGCAGAATTTCCTGCTCGCTCCAAAAGACGAGGCATTTCAGAATATACTGAAGGTGGATATCCTCTTGTAACAGGAGGCTCACCTGAGGCCAAGCCTATTTCTCTTTGAGCCATAGAAAAACGTGTAAGGGAATCCATCATAAGAAGAACGTCCTTACCCTGGTCTCTAAAGTATTCCGCAATGGCTGTAGCTGTAAGAGCCGCCTTTTTACGGATAAGAGCTGGCTTATCTGATGTAGCACAAACAACTACAGAACGAGCCATACCTTCTGGGCCCAAATCATTTTCTACGAATTCTCTAACTTCTCGACCACGCTCTCCTATGAGGGCGATAACGTTTATTTCGGCCTTTGTATTTCTAGCAAACATACCCATGAGAGTAGATTTACCAACACCAGAACCGGCAAAGATACCAATTCTTTGACCTTTACCAACAGTAATCAAACCATCTACAGCCTTTACCCCCAAAGACAAAGGCTCCTTTATGATTACACGGGACATTGGATCTGGTGGATCAGCTTCTGCAGGATAATCAACCATATTATCAAACTGAGATAAATCATCTACATCCGATGGCACTCCAAGACCATCAACCAAATGACCTAAAAGCGCATTTCCAACGGCAACCTCCAATGGATGACCAGTATTTTCAACCATACATCCAACGCCGATTCCCTCTACATTCTCATAAGGCATCAAAAGCAGACGTTTATCTTTAAAACCGACAACCTCTGCTTTTATTCTTTCCCCAGAACCTTCTACAATGATTTCACATAAATCACGTAGCTTGGCCTCAGGTCCAACTGATTCAATTGTAAGTCCAACTACTTTAACCACCTTGCCGAGAGATTTAAAATAATCCTTTTCAACAAGCTGCATTAGTGAATTTTGGTCCAAATCATTCTCCTTAGTTCAAGGCTCTTATCTCTCTAATAAGATTATCCAGCTCTGTATCAATGCTGCAGTCAAATATTCCACCGTCAGTCTCGATAATACACTGGTCATCATTCAAAAGGGGATCTGCGATAATATCAAGTCCTACCTCAGCTCCTACCTTTCCTTGAATTTCTTCTTTTTTGCTCTTTATAAATTCTGCATTTGCATCACTGACTTTAATTTGCATCTGGCCAGTGCGCTCAATTTTCATAATACAATGGTCTAAAAGATGATAGATTACATCCTTTCGACCAGATAACTCTGCAGCAAATACATGCTCAAATACAGGAAGGCACATTTCTACGATTTCGCGCTCCATTTGAAGCTGACGCTCCATATATTCATTTTGGACACGCTCAACCTCTGCTCGCATCTGCTGCTGAGCATCCTGAAGTTCAAGAGCAGCTCTTTGAGTACCTTCGTTGTATCCTTCTTTTTCGCCATCCTGACGGGCAAGATTCTTCATGGCATCTGCATTAAGCTGTGCCGCATTAAGAATCTCCTGTGCCTGCGCATTTGCATCATCAATAATAGCCTGCGCTTGATTTCTGGCGTCCTCTAAAAGCTCTTCCACCTGAGCAGATACATCAGGCTCTTCCTTTTGCATGATTGTGTCTGCCAAACCTAAGAACTCATCAGCGTCCATTCCATCAGGAATTTCTTCGCCAGCTTCGCGCATAGCTGCTAAACGACGCTCTCGCTCTTCTTCGAGAAGCTTCGCTTTATATTCTCTTTCTTGTTTAAGAATCAACTGCTTAGCTAATTCATTTGAGTCAATAACAAGCTGATCAGTTTCGCCTTCCTCATCTGGAACATTTGGCGCAACTTGGAAGCCGTAAATGACATTGTTACTAGACAACAAGCTCGTCTCCTCCACCTCTTGAAATTACAATTTCTGCGGAATCCTCCAGCTTTCTGATTATACCAACAATCTTCTGCTGTGCTTCCTCTACATCTTTCATACGTACAGGACCCATGAATTCCATATCTTCCCTAATCATTGCAGCAAGACGAGAAGAAAGGTTCTTGAATATAGCTGCCTGAACCTCATCATTTGCTCCCTTAAGAGCCACACCAAGATCAGAGTTATCAACATCTCTAAGAACACGCTGAATAGCTCTATCATCAAGAAGCAAGATATCCTCGAATACGAACATCTTCTTTCTGATTTCTTCAGCAAGCTCTGGCTCTTCGATTTCCAGAGACTCCATGATACGTTTTTCTGTACCACGGTCTACTGTATTCAAAATGTTTACTACCGCATCTACACCGCCGGCGATAGTGTAATCCTGATTGATAAGTGAAGAAAGCTTTCTTTCAAGCACTCGCTCAACCTCTTTTATAACTTCAGGACTTGTTCTATCCATCATAGCGATACGCTTTGCAACATCAGCCTGCTTTTCAGGAGGCAATGCACCAATAATAAGCGATGCCTGACCTGCAGACAGATATGAAAGAATCATAGCAATTGTCTGTGGATGCTCGTCCTGTATGAAGTTCAACACCTGAGAAGGCTCGGTCTTTCGAATAAACTCGAATGGTCGAACCTGCAAAGATGCAGTAAGCTTTGTGATAACGTCCTGAGCTCTGTCGTCGCCAAGAGCCTTTTCCAAAAGCTCTTTTGCGTAGCCAATACCACCTTCTGCGATGTATTGCTGTGCAAGACAAACCTGATAGAACTCTTCTATAACTTCTTCCTTCAAGGCAGGAGAAATGCTTCGAGTATTTGCAATCTCAAGAGTCAGTTCTTCTATTTCCTCTTCCTTGAGATGTTTAAATATCTGAGCAGACTTCTCTGGGCCAAGTGCGATAAGAAGTATAGCCGCTTTTTGTACGCCATTTAAATCTTCAGTAGCCATAGCTTATCCCCAATCCTCGTTTAGCCAATTTCTCAAAAGCTGTGCTACAGCCTCTGGTTTTTCGTCTACGAATTTTTCTATTAGTATTCGAGCCTCGGATTTTTCTGTATAACCAATATCCTCAAGCTCCTCTTCCTCTTCCTGTGTAGAAGCAATCAAATCGTCAATTGTAAGCTCCTGCTCCACAGGTTCCTCTTCTTCTGTACGGATGCTTCTGAATACAACAAAGCCAAGCATTAAGAAGATGAGTGCTGCAAGTACAATCTGAAGGATATCTGTAAGGCCAATACCTGAGCCTTCAGAATACTGGAACATTGGAATCTCGTAAGCTACGATTTTAACGCTTGATGATGGGAAGCCTGTAGCCTGAGCAACAACTTCCACAATATCATCCGTAACTTCTAACTGAACTGGATCAGAGTTTTCTTTTACAAATTCATCAAATGTCTGACCTAATTCCTCAAGAGTACCATCTTCCTCCATCTTATCCTGATTGTAGATTGCATATGTCTTACAGGTAACAGATATTGAAGAATTCTCAAGCTCTCTCTTACCCATTTCATCAGTGTGATTTGTGATGGTCTCATCTGGAAGATAATCCTTATAAAATTCTTCTGTTGTACTTTCGGACTCAGTACCATCCTCGATTACATAAGTAGTATCGTCGTCATTTGAATCTGTTCCAGGAACTCCACCTGCACCTGATGTGTTGGTTGAGTTAGAACCAGATTCACTATCTAAATAGCCTTCTGTACGACCTTCATCAACTGAATAGTCGTATGTGACATAGCTATTTTCATCGAAGTTCATTGAAAGGTTTACACCTACAGAAATATCATCGTAAAGATTTGTACCTTCCAAAACAGTATGTACTCGATCTACAATTTCGTTGCTAGCTCTCTCTCTAACATCTTGATTAGCGCTAGCATTTCCTGCAGTTGAAGCTGCATCGCCGCCAGAGAACAAAACATTACCATTTGTATCCATGATAAAGATATTCTCTGTATCATCATTTCCAAGATTGACAGCCAATGCTCTTGCTAAGCCTGCAGCTGTGTCTCCTGAAATCTGTGCATTCAAATCAAGTGTAACATTGGCATATGAATCTGCTTCTCTAGCAAGAATTGTTCCGTCCTGCTCTGGGATTGTAAGAATAACAGTTGCAGAATTAACTGCAGTCTGCGACTCTAACATGTCCTCAAACTGATTCTCAAGGTATACCTTATATTTCTTTTGTTTATCAGCTTCTGTTGTAGAAAAGCTTCCGTCTACAACATCGTTGATTGAATATCCTGAGCTAGGAATGTTGTTAGAACCAAGCAAAACATTGGCATTGGCTTTATCTTTGTCCTCGATATAGAAAGTAAAGCCATCCTCGCTTGTTTCGTATACAATTCCTTCGTCGTCGAGCAACTGCTTTACTGCTGCTGCCTGTACCCCGTCCTCACATTGGATTAACTGAACCATAGTTGGACGAGAAATGATAACTCCTAAAATAATAAATGACACAATAACAACAGCAGTAATTGATACAATCAACACCTGCTGTCTTCTAGTAAACTTTCTCCACCATTCAAGTATGCGATTAATGATAGCTTGAATTTGTTCTGGCATATTGTTCTCCCTTTAATAATACCTAATTAGACTTGCATCTGCATAATCTGCTGATAAGCCTCAAGCACTCTATCACGCACTGCTACTGTATACTGTAACGCAATATTTGCTTTCTGCTCTGCGATCATCAAATCATGAGTGTTATCTGTCTCACCAAGCTGAAAAGCTACTTCTTCCTTGTGAGCCTCCTGAATCTGTGAGTTCGTATCTTCCAATAAGCTCATAACAGAATTAAGCATGCTTTGAAATCCTGTATCTGCGTTTACTTTTGTCTCGCTTGATATGACTGGTGTAGCACCATATAAACTCTGAATAGAACTAACGTCCATTTAATTCTCCTTTAATATCATCCCTGTCCAATTGAAATGCCGCTTGTAGCCATAGACTTAATAGCCTGGAACGCTGTGGTATTTGCTTCGTACGCACGACTGGCATCGATAAGGTTAGTCATCTCTGTAACTGTGTTTACGTTTGGATATCTAACGTAGCCATTTTCATCAGCATCTGGATGAGATGGGTCGTATTCCATTATGTAATCTGTTTCAGTGTCTTCTGACACTTTTGAAACTTTTACACCATTGCCATTATAAGCTGCTGTGCTCTCTTTAAGAATATTTCTAAAAGATGGAGTACCTGCCTTTAACTGCTTTTCCTGGAATGTAACTATTTTACGTGTGTAAGGGCCACCATTCTCTGTACGAGTGGTGTTGACATTTGCAATATTTTCAGCAATAACATCCATTCTGAAACGCTGTGCTGTCATACCTGATGCAGCAATGTCAAAAGGTTGAAATAATCCCATAGCCTTTCCTCCGTTTATCTATCAATCATGATTATGAAATAACTGACTTGAAACGACCAACTTCGTTGTTAACACTAGTTGTAAGAGTCTGATATCTGATTTGCTCAGAAGCAAGCTCTACATTTTCTGTGTCCATGTCAACATTGTTGCCATCAAGTCTGTATGAGTAATTCTCATAATCTGTATATTCAATGCCATCAACATGATTTCCATCATCGTCTAAGACATTAACTGCTCTTTCTAAAGAACGCTCATGAGTGTTGATAAGCTCTTTTCTAAGGACGCTCTCAAACTCAATATCCTGTCTTTTATAACCAGGAGTTGTAGCGTTAGCAATGTTATTCATAATAAGAGTCTGGCGCTGCCAGCTCACATCTGCTGTATTATCAAGTAAGTTGATATATCCAAATGCATCTGAACTAATCATATATACAATCCTCCTAGACTAATTTAATTATAAATTATATGTAAAAAAACACAAGGCTTTTTTACATCATGTAGTATATTTTGTTAATTCTAAACACAAGAAATAGTGGCATTTATTCATTTACTCAATTACCACTATTAGTGTTGTATTTCGCGATAATTGTACAAATATAGAATACAAATCTCCATCTTATAATTACTTACATCATAAAATATTTTTGTGTTTAAGTTATGAAAAATAACAAAAAGGGACCTACAAAATGTAAGTCCCTTTAAATAAAAATCCTAATTATTTGTTTTTCTTAATCTCATTAAGCTCGTCAAATACAACGTCGTTAAGAACCTTGATGTATGTACCCTTCATACCAGATGAACGAGATTCAATTACACCAGCTGATTCAAACTTACGAAGTGCATTTACGATAACAGATCTTGTAATACCAACTCTATCTGCAATCTTTGAAGCAACAAGAACGCCCTCGTTTCCATCAAGCTCATCAAAGATGTGGATGATAGCTTCAAGCTCAGAGTATGAAAGTGTAGAAATAGCACTCTTAACAACCTGGAGCTTTCTGTTCTCTTCTGCAGACTCTTCGTTTACTGAACGCATCATCTCAAGTCCAACTACTGTTGTACCGTACTCTGTAAGAATGATGTCATCAATATCGTACTGCTTATCGAATCTGTAAACAAAAAGTGTTCCAAGTCTCTCACCAGCAATATCAATTGGTGCGATGATTGCTGAATACATATCAATATCAGACTTTTCAAAACCTAATGTCTTTAAGTTAACATTTTCCTTTGTTGAAAGGATTGAAAGTAATCTCTCGTTTAAAAGTGGATCGATAAATCCGCCTACCTCGTCAACGATTAACTCACCAATCTCTGTTGTGTTTGGTAAGTGTGAAAGTCCAAGGACCTTACCCTTCTTAGAGATAACAAGCACTGAAGAATCCAAAATCTCTGTAAGTACAGAGCAAATGTCGTTAAAAACAACCTTTGATGAATTATTATTGTGAAGAAGTTTTCCAATCTTTCTTGTCTTGTCTAATAACTGTACGCTCATTTAAAATGTATTCCTCCTGAATCTAAACACTGTATTGTGCCAAATCAATCTAACTGACGTCCCCGAACTAATGTGAAATTTGTACCAATTATAGCACCGATTAAAACAAATCGCAATAAATTTCAGAAAATTTGCAACTATTTATTCTGATTTTCTACAAATCTGCAATCATCATTTGCACAAACAAGTTTATTACCCTTTTCCACCATATATGTTCCACACTTTGGACACTTCTCAGTGGTTGGCTTTGACCAGCTAATAAAGTCACACTCAGGATGATTTGCACATCCAAAGAATTTTCTTCCCTTTTGAGACTTTCTGATAACAACGTCGCCACCGCACTTAGGGCATGGCACTCCTATCTTTTCAAGGAATGGTTTTGTATTTCTGCATTCTGGAAATCCTGGGCAAGCTAAGAATTTTCCATGAGGCCCAAATTTAATTACCATGTTTCTTCCGCATTCTTCGCAGATAACATCAGTAACTTCATCATGGATCTCAACTTTTGCAAGTTCCTCTTCTGCCACTTCAACTGCCTTTTCAAGGTCTGGGTAGAAGTTTCTTACAACAGATTTCCATTCAACTGTTCCCTCTTCAACACCGTCAAGCAGTAATTCCAAGTTTGCAGTAAATTTATCATCAACAATTATAGGGAATGATGCCTCCATAATTGAATTGACTACTTCGCCAAGTTCTGTAACAAAAAGGTTCTTTGCCTCTTTTGTAATGTAATGACGCTTTAAAAGAGTTGTAATGGTAGGTGAATAGGTAGATGGTCTACCAATTCCAAGCTCTTCTAGTGTCTTTACAAGAGAAGCTTCTGTAAAGTGAGGCGCTGGCTGTGTAAAATGCTGCTTTTCCTCAAAAGAATTAAAACCAAGCTTTGTATCCTCTGTAAGCTTTGATAATGGATGTGTCTTAGACTCAGCTTCATCATCTGCTGAAACATAAATCATCATAAATCCATCAAACTTAATAGAAGAATCAGATGCTGTAAATACATGATTCTTTGCCTGAACATTTAACGAAACTGTATCATAAATAGCATTTGCCATCTGGCTTGCCACAAATCTCTTCCATACAAGCTGATATAATCTAAACTGGTCTCTAGTAAGACTTTCCTTGATTTCAGATGGAATCAATTCGATATTAGCAGGACGGATTGCCTCATGAGCATCCTGAACCTTACCAGTGTTCTTTTTGCCTGAACTTACAGGAGCTGACAAATATTCCTGACCATAATTGCCAGTAATGAACTTCTCTGCTGCCGCTCTCGCCTCATCTGATACTCTAGTAGAATCAGTACGAAGATATGTGATAAGACCAATTGTTCCATGGCCCTTTACATTAACGCCTTCATAAAGCTGCTGAGCAACGCTCATTGTCTTCTGAATTGAGAAATTTAAAGCTTTTGATGCCTCTTGCTGCATTGTAGATGTAGTAAAAGGTAATGGAGCCTTCTTTTCTCTTGTGCCTCGCTTAATTGAAGCGATATTAAAATCAGCGCCCTTTAAATCAGACATGATTTTGTCAAGACTTTCCTTGTCAGAAATATCTTTCTTGCCTGATGTATCACCATAATACTTAGCAACGATAGGCTTCTTTGCATCCTTTGCATCAAGCAATACATCAAGTGTGTAATATTCCTGAGGAATAAATTGTTCAATTTCTTTTTCTCTGTCGCAAATAATACGAAGTGCAACAGACTGTACACGGCCTGCCGATAGGCCTCTCTTAACCTTTGCCCAAAGAAGTGGTGAAATTTTATATCCAACCATTCTATCAAGCATACGTCTTGCCTGCTGTGCATCAACTAAATCCATATCAATTTCTCTAGGATTCTTAAGCGAATTCTTTACAGCAGTTTTTGTTATCTCATTAAAGGTAATTCTGTATACCTTTTTATCTTGTAAGTTGAGTGCGTGAGTAAGATGCCACGAAATAGCTTCTCCCTCACGGTCGGGATCAGTTGCGAGATAAATCTTATCTGCTTTCTTTACTTCCTTACGAAGGGCAGCAAGAAGCTCGCCTTTTCCACGAATTGTTATATATTTAGGTTCAAAATCATTCTCAGGGTCAAAGCCAAGCTGACTTTTAGGCATATCGCGAACATGGCCTTGTGATGCCATTACCTCGTAATTGCTGCCTAAAAACTTTTTGATTGTATGCACCTTTGCTGGTGACTCCACAATGACTAGATTTTTTGCCATATTTTTTGCTCCTATTCACAAAGAAATCGAAAATCACTATACAACATTATTTTTTTCTTTTCAAGGAAAATTTTACCTATTGACAAAACAATTTAATAATTTTCATATAAAATCCATCAACAAATCACGCTGTTTTTACGTAATTATTTTTGAACACTTCCGAAAGCAATCCATGCCTTTCCAAAGATAGCACAACAGACAGTAAATTAAGATAATCCAAGCCACTTTCCTCTATAACTGTGGAAATGCTTTTAGGATAATCGTCAAACAATTTATATACCTTTTTCTGTTCTTCAGTAAGGCTAATTTTTGGCTTCTTTTCAGTGTTAACCTTTTTAGGATTCAATCCGTAAAAATTTTGTATATCAGCTATAAACTGATCTATGTCGTATATGATTCCTGCCCCTTGGGCAATAAGTTTATTGGTACCGGAACTTAATGAATCTCCTATTCTCCCAGGAGTAACATAAATGTCTTTGCCTTGTTCCAGCGCAAAATCTGCTGTAATCAAAGAGCCAGATTTGTCTCTCGCTTCAATTACAACAACAATATCAGAAAGTGCCGAAACTATCCTATTTCTTCTAGGAAAATTCATTGCAACAGGGCTTGTCCCCATCTGATATTCCGAAATAATAGCTCCACCAGTGGAAAGAATCTCTTCATATAATATTCTGTTATCAGCAGGATATATTACATCACAGCCACTTCCCAAAACAGCGATAGTTTTGCCGCCTGCATCGATGCATCCTTTATGGCCATATGCATCGATTCCTCTGGCCATGCCACTGATAACAGTGTATCCATTTTGTCCAAGTTTGTCTCCAATTTGGAGAGCAAGTCTTTTCCCGTAAGCACTACAACGCCTAGCTCCTACTATTGAAATTGACCTTTCAAAAGATGGAATTTGCCCTACATAATAAAGACCATAAGGCTTATCATAAATGTTTCTTAGCTTATCAGGATAAGCCACATCTTCCATTGTTATAAAGGAAAAAGGGGAATGTGAAAACTCCTCGTACTCCCTAGATAAATCAAACTTTGCACGATTGTTTATGAATACATCGGCTGTTTTATCATCCATCAATCCCGAATCAACTAAATCCTTTTTCGTGGCAAAATAGATATTATAACTATCGTAGAAATAATCAATAAGTTTATGTTTCTTCGAATATGTTATATCTTCATTGCGCATAAACCAATACTGGTAAAGGTGTTTATCCATCAGATTCCCTCCTCCCAGTAATGCTTATCTAGGCCTCGATAGCAAACAGCCTCCTGAAGATGTACAAGACTAATATCTTGGCATCCATCCATATCTGCTATAGTTCTCGCCACTCTAAGAACCTTGTGATAGGTTCTAGCAGTAAGGGAATACTTCTCATACATTTCTTCCATATATTTTGCTTCTTCCTCATTGAGAGGACAAAACACATCTATATGGCTACTAGGAATCTGACTGTTAAACTTAAAGTCATAATTTTTGTATCGCTGGCGTTGAATTTCATGAACCCGCTCTACTCTAGCTCTTATATCAGCAGAAGATTCATTTTTCTGGCGCAATGCTATCTGTGCAAAATTCAAAGTAGGCGCTTCTACGCAAATATCTATTCTATCAAGCAATGGTTGAGATATCTTAGCTAAATATCTTTGAATGGACATTCTGCTACAGTGACATCTATTCAAATCCGGATAATACCCACAAGAGCATGGATTCATTGCCGCCACCATTACAAAATCTGCAGGAAATGTAAAGCTTCCAGAAGCTCTTGAAATATTTACCTTTTTATCCTCAAGAGGTTGTCTTAGCATTTCAATGGTAGATTTAGTGAACTCTGTAAGCTCATCTAAAAACAGCACTCCTCCATGAGCCAGAGATATTTCTCCTGGTTTAGGATTCTGCCCGCCTCCAACTAATCCCTGAGGAGACACAGTGTGATGAGGACTTCTAAAAGGTCTTTTCTTCATAAGGCCCCCGCGTTCATCAAACATGCCACAGACAGAATATATCTTTGATAATTCTAACTGCTCGTCTGCATCCATCGCAGGTAATATAGAAGGAATGCATTTCGCTATCATGGATTTCCCTGCTCCTGGAGGTCCAACCATAAGCATATTATGCATGCCTGAGATAGCCACCTCACAAGCTCGACGAAGGGCCTGTTGTCCATTAATCATGGAAAAGTCGTACTCCATATCCTCCTGAAGTGTCTCTTCCATATTAATTATTTCATCTTTGACATCGAATACGCCTTCGTTTAAAAGCTCGATTACCTCCGAAATCTGGCTTACGCCAATTGTAGTCAAATCATTTACCAGCCTAGCCTCAACTAAATTGTCCTTAGGAACAATCATTATCTGCA
>JAEEGH010008097.1_pt1 | contig 25005 bp, 18 predicted proteins | sample 9134181 | NCBI WGS metagenome assembly JAEEGH01 (sample SAMN16246544, study PRJNA631951) | gut metagenome | biome: gut microbiome; feature: rumen; material: DP-attached | host: Bos | place: Iran: Karaj | collected 2018-10
TCTCGAGATCCTTAGCCGCGAAGACCCTACCTTTACAAGTCACGAAGATGCAGAAACAGGTCAGCTTATCATCAGCGGTATGGGTGAGCTTCACCTGGATGTTCTTGTTACCCGTATGCGCGATGATTTTGGCGTAAAGTGTAATGTAGGTGCTCCTCAGGTAACTTACCGCGAGTCTGTATCCGGTACTGCAGAGGCTACAGAAGAGTTCAGCCGTGTACTTGCCGGAAAAGAAAATACAGCAGGCCTTACAATTACAGTTGAACAGCGCGAAACTGGCAGCGGTAATAGCTTTGAAATTGTCTGCCGCCATGCAGAAGTTCCAGATGAAATTATTGAAGCAATTAAGAACGGCTTTATGTCTGCTCTTAATTCAGGAATCAGATATGGTTACCCATGTACAGACGTTGGCGTAAAAGTTACTGCAATTAACTATGATGAGCTTACTTCAAGCACTTTTGCCTTCGCGGCTTGTGCTGCTCAGGTATTCGACAAGGCCTGCACTGCAGCAAACCCTGTAATTCTTGAACCTGTTATGAATGTTGATATTGCGTGTCCTAAGGAATTTGTGGGACCTGCTTCAAGTCAGCTTTCTCAGCGAGGCGGAAACATCATGGGCCAGGATTCAAAAACAACCGGCGAAATTATTCACGCTCAGGCTCCAATGGCAAATATGTTTGGTTTTACTACAAACCTGCGTTCAGCAACTCAGGGCCGTGCAAGCTTCTCAATGGAGTTCAGCCACTTCCAGCTTAAGGTTGGCGGATTAGGATAGTGATAGTGGGGGGTAGGGGAAATCTCTTATTAAGTGATTATCCCTATTTATTCGCTTTTCTAAAAGTTTAGATTGAAATCTCCTAATTTGGATTTATAATAAATATAACAAAAAAATATTAGGAGTATTTTATGAAAAAAATCAGTGTTCTTATCATCGCTATGATGATGTTCGTTGGCTCTATCTTCGCAGAGGATATCGTTGTATTCGAACCAGGTGTAACACCAGCAAAGGGTGGACAGCTGGTAGAAGTTGCTGGAGAAACATACTTCAAGATCAAGTGTTTCGGTTATGATACATCTTTCAAGATTCCAGAAGTAGATTTGAACGGATGTACAGAATTTGAAGCAAGTGGTTATGTTGAAAAAGAAAACCTCAAATATCAGGTTGTATTCTCAATCAAAGATGGTTCATGGGGCGATATTTCTAACCCAACAATCAAGGGACTTAAGGTTGAAAAACAGACTGTAACTGCAGAACATGAAATTCAGCAGTCTTGGAACAAATTGAGTAAAACTGATATTGCTGCTATGATTCAGCCAATGGTTCAGGATGCACAGGCTCCATTTAATCCTCATAACTATACTATTTATATTGGTAAAATTGTTGCCAGAAAGAAGTAAGTTCTTTTAGATTACAAAAAGCCCTGTAAGGAAACTTGCAGGGCTTTTTAATTTTAAAACATAAAAATAATTAAAAAAAGATAGTGATAATCTGTTGACACGAATCAGGGTTTTTGATATATTCATTATCACATTCCGCGGGGGTGGTGGAATTGGTAGACACGCAAGCTTGAGGTGCTTGTGACGTTAGTCGTGGCCGTTCAAGTCGGCTCCTCCGCATAAGGGCTTCCTGACTGGAAGCTCTTTTTTTTTTGAGGTAAAAATGTTAGCAGTATTTGTAAATTGTGGTGCAGTAATTCTTGGTTCACTAATTGGTCTTTTGTTTGCAAAAAAGTTTACGGAAGAACTTTCCGATATGATTCAGACTGCTTGTGGTGTTATAACTCTGGTGCTTGGAATGCAGATGGCTTTTAAGTATGACAATATTGTTTATCTTGCTCTATCTTTAATTATTGGTGCAATTATTGGATATGCTTTGGATATAGACGGTGCGATTCTAAAGCTTGGTGGAAAACTGGAAAAATTGACTAAAAAAAATGAAGATTCCACTTCTTCTAACTTTGCTTATGCCTTTTTGAACTCTTCCGTACTCTTTTGCGTAGGTGCAATGTCAATCGTTGGTTCTTTCGAAGCTGGTGTAAATCACAACTATACAACAATCTTTACAAAATCAATTCTTGACGGTTTTATGGCTATAAGTTTTACCGCAGCCATGGGAATAGGAACAGTTTTTTCTGTAATTGCAATTTTAATCTATCAGGGCGGATTGACTCTCCTTTCTTCTTTCTTACAGCCTTATGTTTCTGATTTGCTGATTCAGGAGCTTTCTGCCTGCGGTGGTGCAATGATTATTATGATTAGTATAAATCTTCTGGGATTGAAAAAAATAAAAACAGCAAACTTTCTTCCGGCTCTTGTGATAGAAATACTTTTTGTTGTTTTTGTACCGATGATAAAATCTTTGTTTAATTAAATGCAAACTGTGAGAGCATATTTATAATTTTTACCGCTTCGGATATGCCTTGTTAAATTCACGGACTATATACTGCATTGAAACGCCGCTTGGTTTTGTCAGCCAGCCTGAATCAATATTGTCATTTTCGTATTGTGAAAATATATGCATATTGCTTGATTCGTTGTTTTTATCTGGTAAAATCATAAAGCTTTCGACATCCTTGTTGTTTTCTTTTATAAAATTACCGTCGCTAATGTCAATAATAAGCCAGAGTTTATTGTGGGCATTTGTAATCATTAAAATCATTTGAAGATAATTTTTGGTAAAACCTAAAACATAAGCTCCTGAAGAGCTTTCTGGTGTACCAAAAACTTTAACATCGTATTTATATTCTTCGGGCATAAAATTGTATATGGCAGCCTGCATAAACTCAGAGGAACAGCCAATTCCTATTATTCTTGGTTTGTAACCGTTTTCTATTGATTTGATGAAAATATTTTTCATGCTTTGTGCAAATATATTTCCGCCTTTTTCAAGAGGCTTAAAATCAGATAAATCCATTGTGCGCTCTTCGTTATAACTTCCAAAGCTTAAAACAACTCCTTCCTTGCCTTTTCCGTGTCCCATAAAAGTTATGTCTAGTCTTGCGTCGTCAGCAAGGCAGTTTTCGAGTTTTGTGAAAAATAGGTCAAGCGTTTTATCTGCTGATTGTCCATCATTAGGTTGAACTAGAAGAATATTGTCGTAATGTTCAAGAAAGGCTTCGTCAAAGTTAAAATCAAAAGTAGATAATTTGCATTTTTTGCAGCTGTAGCCGTCAGTGGCCATGTTTGTTTTGAAGGCATTTTCTCTGTCGGTTGCAGCATTAAAAACGATTATAACAAGCGTATATTCATTTTCACCGATTACTTTATTATCAGCAAGTTTTTTTGCCGGTTCCAGTATTTTAGCTTTTATATCAAGAATTGACATTCCATTAAAAATTGCAGGATTATTATATTCGCAGCCCTGAATCTTTTTATAAAGAGTTTTTATTTCGTTAAATACAGTAAGATGTTCATCTATATTTTCGTTTTTAGGAATAAGATTAGAATAGTATTTACCGTATCTTCCAAATGCATTATCTTTGAACTTATTTTCAATCAGTTCTTCATTTCCATCATACATCAAAAGCTCTCTGGTTTTGTCAGATTTATCAGGTATATAAATAAAGTTTGATTGCGCAAATAAGTTTGTATAACCCGAAAAAAGAAGGCTTATGCTCAGAAAAATAATTTTTGTATGAAGATTTTTCATCTCTTCCCCTTATATACTTCTGATATTTAGTTTAAATGGAGTAGGGGAATAATACAAGATAATATTTTGTTAATGAATTGTCTAAAGATGAGATGAAACTGATATGTGTGTACTTTTCGGTTTCTCGTGATTTTTTCGGTTTTATGAGGATTTTCGGGATTTTTTACATTGACTTGTAGAGTATCACGTAGTAAAATAGTACATATAATATAACCCAGAGGGGGTGGTAAGCCTAAAAATTGCTTTCGCAATTTTCTTAACGGCTTGCTATTAATCACAGCCCGCCCGGTCGGGCTCACTCAGGAGGCCAAATTAAATGGCAAAGGTAGAACTTAAAGGTATTGGTAAAGTTTATGACGGCGGTGTTCGTGCTGTAAACAATGCTAATATCACAATTGAAGACAAGGAATTCTGCGTATTCGTAGGTCCTTCTGGATGCGGTAAGTCAACAACTCTCCGTATGATCGCTGGTTTGGAAGATATTACTGAAGGTAAGCTCTTCATCGATGGCGTTGAAATGAACGACGTTCCTCCAAAGGATCGTGATATCGCCATGGTATTCCAGAACTACGCTCTTTATCCACATATGACTGTTTATGATAACATGGCATTCGGATTGAAGATTCGTAAGATGGACAAGGCTGAAATCGACCGCCGTGTTCGCGATGCTGCTAAACAGCTTGACCTTACACAGTACCTCGATCGTAAGCCAAAGGCTCTCTCTGGTGGACAGCGCCAGCGTGTTGCTGTAGGTCGTGCTATCGTTCGTAACCCTAAGGTATTCTTGTTCGATGAACCTCTTTCTAACCTCGATGCTAAGCTCCGTGTAACAATGCGTTCTGAATTGGCTGGTCTTCATAACAGACTCCAGGCTACAATGATCTACGTAACACACGACCAGATCGAAGCTATGACTCTTGGTACAAAGATCGTTGTAATGAAGGACGGAGTTATCCAGCAGATTGGTGCTCCACTTTACCTCTACAACAACCCAATCAACAAGTTCGTAGCAGGATTCATCGGAACTCCTCCAATGAACTTCTTGACTGTAAAGGTTCTTGAGAAGAACGGAAAAATCGTTTGTGATGAAGGTTCTTTCGAAATCAACCCTACAGACGAGCAGGCTAAGAGCTTGAAAGACTATGTTGGTAAGGAAGTATCATTCGGTATTCGTCCTGAAGACCTCACATACGTTGACAAGCCAGCTGCAAAAGATGATATGCAGATGAAGATTACTAACAAGGAACCACTTGGTGCTGAAACACACTTGTACCTCGTTTCTAACAAGGGACAGTCAATCATCGCTAAGACAACAGCTAACGCTGAATTCCGCCTTGGTGATTCAGTAAACGTTGTTCCAAACATGGAGAAGGCTAAGTTCTTCGCTATGGATGAAGACGAATTGAACATCTGTGATCAGATTGAAAAGAAATGGTAGACTAAAATCGAAGAACCGTTAAAAAACAATGCGCAAGCATTGTTTTAGGTTCATCGAAAGAATGTCTCGAAAATCAGCTATGCTGATTTTTCGTATGTTTTAGGCCGTCCAGCAATTGGACGGTCTTACTTTTTTAAACCTATTCCGCAAAGTGGCACCTTACCTTGTGCCCTTCGCCACATTCCTTCCATTCTGGCATCTGGTTTTTGCAGATGTCGCTTGCTTTTGGACAGCGGTGGGCAAAAGGACAGGAATGCAAAGTTTCTAGAACTGTCTTTACTTCTCCCTTCTGCTTAATGTCTGTAAAAGAACTGTCTGCAAAGAGCATTTTTGTATAAGGATGGCAGGCTTCTTTGTAGAGGTTTGCAGCAGGAGCCTCTTCTACAAGCATACCCCGGTACATTACGCCAATGGTATCGCAGAACCAGCAGGAAACCCGCAGGTCGTGAGCAATAAAAAGATAAGAAATGTTTCTTTTCTGGCGGATATCCAGCAGAAGTTTTAGAATCTGGCTTTGTACAGAAGTGTCCAGGGCGCTTACAACTTCATCGCAGAAAACAACCTGGGGCTTCATTATAAGGCTGCGTGCTATGGATATTCTCTGCCTTTGACCGCCGGAAAACTCTGAAGGCCGTTTTTCCAGGTCTGCAGGAGAAAGACCAACTTCTTTCATAAGCTCTTCTGCTTCTTCACGGGCGGCGGCCTTTCCTGGCCAGAGGGTAGAATACTTATAGCTTGCGGTAATTACATCGTAAACACTTTTTCTTGGATTAAGCGAGCGGGCAGGATCCTGAAAAACATATTTAATTTTTTCCCGGTATTCCTTAAGTTCTTTTTTGCCAAAGGTATTGATGTCTTTTACATCTGCGTCAGGGCTTGCTTTATAAAGGATTGTTCCATTGTCTGCCTTGTACATGCGAACCATCATTCTAGCGGTTGTGGTTTTTCCGCATCCGCTTTCGCCAACAAGCCCGTAGGTTTTTCCGCGTTCAATTCCAAAAGAAACGTCGTTTACGGCAAATACTTTATTGTCTTTTTTTGCAAAAAATCCTGCGTCTAAAGAAAACTGCTTGGAAAGATTTTCTGCCAGAAGAATATAGTCTTTATTCATTTGCACCCTCCTGTGATGGGCCCGTGGAATCATCAGTATAATGTGTACCAAACTTTGGTCTTGCGGCAATAAGAGTTTTTGTGTAAGCGTCTTTTGGATTGTTCAGAATCTCTTGTGATGAACCACGCTCAACAATCACTCCATTGTGCATTACAAGAATGTTGTCGCAGAGGCCTACAACAAGATCTATGTTATGACTGATAAAGATGATTGACAGTCCACGTTTTTCTCTAAGTTCGGCAAGAAGAGAAACTATCTGTGCCTGAATTGTAACGTCCAGGGCGGTGGTTGGTTCATCGGCAATTAAAAGTTCACAGCCTTGGGCAAGGGCCAGGGCAATGCCGATTCGCTGCAGCTGACCGCCGCTAAACTGGTGAGGAAAGTTTTTAAGTCGCTCTTCGGGATCTGGAAGGCCTACTTCTTTAAGAAGTTCTATAGCCTCTTTTTGTGCTTCTTCTTTTGAAATTTCCGGGTTGGAATTTCTTAGAGTTTCCAGGAAGATGCTTCCAATATTCTGCAGAGGGTCAAAAGAGCGGCCTGGTTCCTGTAAAATCATTCCAATTTTACGGCCACGCTGTAACCTCATTTCTTTTTCTGACAGGGCAGTGAGGTCTGTGCCATCAAGGAAAATTTTACCGTATCTAAAGGCGTTGCCTGGTAAAAGGCCCGGAATTGCAGTGGTTGTAACGGTTTTACCGCTGCCGCTTTCTCCTACAATTCCAAGAATCTCTCCCTTATTCATTGTAAAGGAAATATCTTTTACACTCTGGAAGTTTACGGTTTCTGTGCCTCGCAGCATAGAAAAGAATACAGAAAGATTCTGCACTTCCAGGAAGGCTGTAGAAGAGGCTTCTGCTTCGTCTCCGGCAATGGCGCTATCATCAGCATTTCTAAGCTGGGTAATTTCTGCGCCTATCTTTTTTCTTTTCCAGGTTGGGAAAACTGTGTGGTAAGGGTCAAAGTAGTCTCGCAGTGCGTCTCCCAAAAAGTTAAAGGCCAGGGTAACAATGAGCAGTAACCAGACTGGTGTCAAAAGCCAAGGGAAGTGCTTAAGGTTACTCAAGGTAGAAATATCGCGGTTGATGAGGGAACCCCAGCTTACAGCCGGGTCTGCAATACCAAGACCCAGGTAAGAGAGGGTTGTTTCGCTCATAATAAAGCCTGGAACTGCAAGGGTTGTGCTTACAATTAAAAGGCTAGCAATCTGGGGAATAATATGTGAGAAGATGATTACAACAGATGGAACTCCTTCCAGGGCGGCATCTTGAACAAACTCTTCTCTTTTTATGGCGTGAATCATTCCGCGTAGGGTGCGGGCGCTTCCCGGCCAGCCTACCAGCGAAAGAATCAGCGTGATAATCATGTAAGAGGTTCCGCTGTCCATCTTTGTGTTCAAAAGTGAGCGTAAAAAGAGGATGAGGTAGAGACCTGGAACCAGCATAAAGAACTCGCTAAGTCGCATTACGGTCCAGTCGGCGGCTCCTCCGTAGTAGCCGGCTATACCACCAAGTAGAATTGCAAGAATCAGGGAGATGGCACTGGCCACAAAACCTATTGTGAGCGAGATTCGGCTTCCGTAAACCATGCGGCTAAAGAGGTCTCGGCCCAGATTGTCTGCCCCAAAAAGGAAAATTGGGTAAGTTTCTCCGGTCAGGGGATCTGGCTTTGTTCCAAAAAGATGTCTGCTGCAGGGAATCAGGCCCATCAGCTTATATGGTTCACCTTTTGCAAAGAAAGTTACTTTATGGGTAAGGTCTTTTACTTTTGCGTAGCGCCATGTAATAGGAGATAAAACTCTGTATTCGTGAGCGACAAGTCCTTTTGTAGATAATTCTATATTGGAAGGGTGGAAGGTATCATCTTCAAAAGTTTTTGTCGGACTGTAGGGGGCAATAAACTCTGCAAAGAACATAAAAAGGTAGAGCAGGGCAATTAAAACAAGGGAGATTATTGCAAGCGGGCGGGTTTTTATATATTGGAAAAATCTTTTCATACTAGGCTTCCTTTCCATAGCGGATTCTTGGGTCTACAAGGGCGAGCAGAATGTCTGAAATTGTCATGCCCAGCAAAACAAGGGCAGAAATGAACATGTTGTTTGCAAGAACAAGGTTTACATCCTGCTGCATTACGGCGTCATACATAAGGCGGCCTATTCCAGGGTAAGCAAAGATGATTTCCAGCACCAGGGAGCCGGAAAAAAGTCCTGCCAGAAGGTTTGCACTTCCTGTAATGTATGGGTTCAAGGTGTTACGGAATGCGTGATTAAGGTAAATGCGGCGTTCAGAAATTCCTCTGGAGCGCAGGGCCATAATGTAAGGCATTCCCATCTGATCCAGCATTGTGGAACGAATCATTCTCATGGTTCCGCCTATGCCGCCCAAAAAGGCAGAAAGAAGAGGCAGGAAAACATGGTACATATAGCTGAAGGTAAATTTTAGAGGCGCTTCTTTAAGCGGAAAGTTTGGATAGGCTGTAACAGGAAAAAGTTTTGTTACAGAGGCAAAAAGCTGGAACAAAATTAAAAGCAGAATGCCAGGGAAGGCGTGGAAAAAGAGGGCAAAAAAGGTTGCGCCCACATCTAATTTTGTGCCGGCCTTGCTGGAAAAATAAACTCCAAGCAGGAAAGAAAATATAGTAATAAAAACTAGCGAAATAAGGTTCAGAACAAGAGAATTTACAATTCTTGTTTTTATAAGAAAGCTTACCGGAGCTTTAGAAATAAGGGAAACGCCCAGGTCGTGGTGAACTATTACACGGTTCAGCCATTTGAAATACTGAACTGTAAAAGGCTGGTCCAGGCCCATTTCTGCCCTCATTTTTGCAAGCTGGACTTCGCTGTAAATGGAATCTTTGCCATTTGGTCCGTTACCGGCCTGGCCGGATGCGGCTGCTGTATTTCCGCTGCCGCCCCCAATTGTCTGGCTGCTTTCTGTCTGGCTCATAAGCTGCTGCTGAACCATCTGGTCTACAATGTCTCCCGGGGCAAGTTCCATGAGTGCAAAAAGTGCCCATCCTAAAAAGAATAAAATTACAATCATGGTTAGGATTCTGCCTGTTATAAATGACGCAAGAGGGGCCTTGCGACGGAACAATCGCCATGGGGCTGCAATAGTATTTACTAGTTTTCTAAGTGTTTTTATCATTTGCATTCCTTTTTTTACTGTTTTACTGTGCAAGGTAGAGATAATCGGTTACTGCACCGTTTTTGTTATCGTAATAAACATTTTCCATAGACCAGCGGTTCTGCAGGGCCATAAAGCTTCTGGTGCGGGTCAGGTAGATGATTGGACACTGCTCCAGGAAAATAGACTGGTACTCATCCCAATAAGGTTTTGCTTCGTCGTAATCTGTAATGCAGTTTGCCTTGTGGTAGAGATAGTCTACGCGTGCTTCCCAGTCTGTAGCAGGCTCTTCCTGTAGAGGGTACCAGAGGTGCAGGTTGCCGGCGCTGACCCATACGTTGCTTCCTTGTGTCGGGAAGATTGAACCACCGCCCAGGCCTATAATGACAGACTGCCAGTCGTAGGTTCCCATAAGCTGATCAACCAGTTTCTGGAAGTCTGTAGGGCGAGGAATTACGGTAATACCTTCCTTTTTACATTCGTCTACAATTATCTGGGAAATATCAGAAACTATAGCGTTAGAGCTGGCAATTGTAAGGTCAAAAGTTACCTTGCGGTCTTTTGAATCATACAAAAAGCCGTCTTCGTGCTTAGAAAAACCTGCTTCTGCTAAAAGCTTTTGTGCATGTTCGTGGTTGTAGACATACTGCAGGGTAATTTTTTCATCATAATACTTGTTGGCTTCCGGGAAAAATGAAAGTTTAGGGGCGCCAAGACCGCGGTAGGTCTGCTGAATTATGCGTTCTCGGTTTAAAAGGCAGCTCATTGCCTGGCGGAACTTTTTATTTGTAAACCATTCGTAATAGGCTTCGTCTTTGTTCTGGGGGTTCTGGTTAAAAGACCAGAAAGAAGCGTTCATGCCGCCGTCTGAATTAAATACTGTGTAGCCTTTTTTAGGCTGATGCTTGAGCGGAGTGCCGTCTGCTTCAAAAGCGTTGCGGGCATTTTCTACAACTTCATCCAGTTCTTCTGGGGTAGGGCCATAGGCTTCCAGTTTGCCCTGGGTAAAAAGTAAGTAAGCAGTATTGTTGTTGCCAATAATCTGGGCTATGCGTTCTTCCGGGTAGTAATGGCTTTCTCCATTTGCATCCTTGTCCCAATAGTGTGGGTTTCTTTTGTATACAAGGCGCTGGCCTGGAGTGTATTCTGTAAGAAAGTAAGGCCCGCAGGAAGGAATTGTTTTAGGATCTGTTGCAACTGTAAGCAGTTTTCGTACCCCTTCGGCACCCCCGCTGTCTTTTGCGGGCTTGTAAATAAAGGCTGGTCCAAAATCCATGTTAGAAGCAAGAATTGGTTCTGCAACTATGTTTGGAAAGTGGAAGGTAAAGCTTCTGTCGTCAATTTTTTCTATATCAATGTGTTCCCATTCGCCATCGCGGCTTTCCATAAACTGGCCTGTATAGGCTGATGAACCACATTCTTCATCTCCGCAGATTTCGTTATACCAGAAAACTACGTCATCGCTTGTAATTTTTACGCGAGGCTGGGCATCTTCATAAAAGTCCCAGTATAAATCGTCTCTAAGGGTAAAGGTGATGTCCAGCCTGCCTTCTTCTTCAAAGGTTTTAATTTCAAAAGAGGCTGCTTCCGGCTTCCATTCTCTGGAATTTATGTCGTAATCTGCAAGAGCTATGGTAAGTGGTCCAATCACACTGCTTGTTTCGCTGTCACTTTCTGCAATGAGCATGTTAAAACTTTTTGGATCGCCGCCAATAGATGTGTACCAGCTTCCGCCTGGCTTTCCTGGCTTAAAATTGTCTGTGCTTTTTGGTCTGCTGACTGTTTTTTCGAGCATTTCGCTAAAACCGGCCGCCCGAACTGCCTCAATTTCTTCCAGAGTCATCTCTGGTGCCTTATAGCAGCTGTTCAGAGAAAAGGAAATCCCCAGAACAAAAAAAGCCGCCTTGGCAAATAATGCTTTTTTCATTTTTCCACCCTAAAGTTATTATACGCGGAAAATGAAAATAGTGCATTAACTTTTTAAAAACCAAGAGCCTCTAGAGGGTGGGTTGCGGCGTAAACCTGGGCATCGTATTCATCCTGCATTGCTTTTTCAGATGGCAGCCAGTCATATTTAGAATGAAGTTCTGCAACGCTCTTAATTGCGTCTCCGCCGTTTTCTGCAAGCTTGTTCCAGTAGTCAGACTTAAAAGTGCGGGTGCTTACCGGCATGGTAAAAGACTGTGTGTCCATATTGGTGATTACCCAGCGGTCTTTTTTGTAAGTGAGGGTAAAGGTTTCATAAACCTTTTCTACAATGACGCTAAGGTCTTCGCCTTCTGTGTGAATTAAATAGTATTCTGCTGTGTGAACAGAATTATCGCCTTTGTTTATAGTAATGTTTCCTTCTTTTGTAACTGGCGCAACTTTTTCGTTTTTAGCGTGAATTTCCAGGTTCAGTTCCAGAGGCTGGCCGTCTACCTTTAATTGAGTTACGCCGTAAACTCCGCTGTTATTCCAACGGTCCATGCTTGTTACATAAAGAAGCCAGTTTGCAGGAGATCCGTATCCGTTGTCTCTGCTGTAGGCCTTGCGCTGCTTATCAAGTACATAAATCTGACTAACCACATCAATATGCTTCTGAGGGTTGCGTCCCTTTACAAAGTTCATAAGCTGAGTGGTATTTTTATTGTTTACCCCCTGGAAGAAGCCCTGAATGGTTTCTACAGAGGTAAGTCCTGTGGTTGTTAGTTCTTCACCTTTTGATTGTGCCGTGCTAATTCCTATAAGAATAAGCACAATAAAAACAATAATTCCGGTTATGATGATTGTAGAGTTTCTTCTGATGTTGCGTTTTGCCTTTACTCTAGATTCCTGAGACTTTCTGTAGGCTTCTACTTTTTCTTCAAAATCCTTATTGCTGCCAGTGTTTTTTTGAGAAAGTTCAAAAGCCTTGTCTAATAAGTCTAATGGAAAATCTGCTTCTGGAGTAAGGTCTTCGCTGGATCTACCCTTCTGCTTTTTACCGGGCACATTTACTGCGTTAGAGTTCAGTTTAAGGGCGCGGTTTACGCTGCGGGCCAGTTCCGGCTGAATGTCCTGAACGCATAGTTCAAGGGGAAGAAAATTGCGGTCTAAAATGTCTGCATTGCGGTCTACAGGCTTAGTGTTAGGGTAGGGAAGCCTTTTTGCAAGAAGTCTGTATACTATGTTTGCACGCATAAAAGAAATGGCTGGCAGGTCTTTTATAGTCTGATTAATCCATCCCTCATGAGCGGCTGTGTATTCTTCAGGACTAAGGGCGTTTGCGGCATATTTAAAAAGCTGCTCTGGTACAAAAAGAACCTGGGGCTTTTCTGCAGACAGGTCTACTAGAATTCCTCCTGCGCCCACCATGGGGATTGCCTCGTCTTCTTTAGCTGCCTGGGTAAGCATCTGGCAAACAGCTTTTGCCGCGCTAAGGGAAGTGGAATCATCAGCCTGCATGTATTCCTGCAGAGTTTTAGCATTTTCTCCAAGAGGATTTTCTCCGCAGTAAAAAACAATGCGCTCTGTCTTTCCCTCAACATTAAATGATTGAACATCATTAAAGGTCCACGCTGTAAAATCTTCGCCATTCCAGAAAACTCCTTCCTGGGCAAGTATGGAATCATAATTAGTTTTTCCAAACGAATATTCATCCAGATGAGAGTTCAAGCGTATCTGCTTATCATGAAGTTCAATCAGTGTCATTTTTAATCCTTTTTCCTAGCGTTTACCGTCTGCACTGTAGAGATAATCAAAGTAGTCCATCTTTGTGCTGTAAGTTGCCGGATAATCCTTCAAATTAGCCTTGTAAGATTCCATACTCTTCCAGAAGGCATAGAATTCAGGGTCGCGGTTGTAAGCTTCAGAGTAAATTGCTGCAGCCTGTGCATCGGCATTACCCTTTATCTCTTCGCTCTTGCGGTATGCTTCAGAAGCAATTGTACGCTTGTCGCTTTCAAGCTTACCAAGCCATTCTGCTTTTTTACCTTCTCCAAGTGAGCGGTAAGCCTGAGCAACCTGGTTACGATCCTTAATCATTCTGTTGTAAACAGATTCTGTAAGTTCGTCTGAGTATTTAATCTGGCGTGGTACAATATCAATCAAATCAATTCCGTATTCTGGAACCAGTTTGTTTGCTTCTACTGTCATAAGGCGGCAGAGTTCACCACGGCCTTTTGTAACTGTTTCGTTGGCAGTTGCTTCATTTACAAGTTCGCCAATTTCTTTTGCTTCTTCATCCTCTTCTTCAGGAGCTTCTGCAGTTTCATTAATGATGTTTGAACTGCGGACAATTTCTGAAAGTCTGTTCTGAGTAATAACAGTTCGGCATGAAGAGTCAATAATGTCTGAAAGTTTGTTGTAAGCGTTTTCCAGAGTTGTAAAGTTCTGATAGAACTTTGCAGGATCAGAAATGCGCCAGCGTGATGTAGTATCTACTATAATAAACTGATTTTCTTTAGTTGGAATGCGCTGTTCATCACCATCCAAAGAAAGAACCAGTTTAGGGTAGCTGGTAACTTTATCTAAGAAAGGAATCTTAAAGTAAAGGCCTGCGTCTGTGTGTGTATCTACAATACTACCAAAGCGGGTAACTACAACCTGGTTTCCTTCATTTACAATGTAAAGAGGTCCCATAAAGAGGAAAACAATTAAAAGTACAACGATGGCAATTAACCATCCTACGAATTTTCTCATTGCTCGTGTCATTAGTTTGCTCCCTTCAAGTTTTTGATTGGCAGCATGTTATCAAGTTCGCTGTCGATAATGTCTGGTTTCTTTTCTGAACTAAAGATTTCGTTCATTGTTTCAAGATAAATACGTTCGCGGGTAACTTTTGGAGAGCGCTTGTATTCTTCGTAAACGGCATTAAAGCGGGCAACATCACCCTTTGCCATGTTTACGCGTTCTGCAGCGTAACCTTCTGCAACCTGCAGCTGACGGTCTGCTTCACCCTGAGCGCGAGGAATTTCTGCGTTGTAAGCTTCCTTTCCTTCGTTAATGAAGCGGTTCATGTCCTGAGTTGCCTTGTTTACGTCTTCAAAAGCGTCCTGAACTCCGCTTGGAGGAACAATGTTCTGAAGTTTTACAGCAATTACGCTGATTCCAAGTCCCAGCTGTTTGAAGTTTTCGTTCATCATATCAAGGGCAAGGGTTTCTATGTTTGTACGTTCGCTACCCATTACTGCCAGGATGGCACGATCACCAACCAGAGTGTTGATTACAGAACGTGAAATATCGCGGATTGTCTGCTGCTTTTCGTAAACACCAAAAAGCCACTGCTTTGGATCTACAATGCGGTACTGGATAATACATTCAACATCTACAATGTTAAGGTCTCCGGTGAGCATGGTGCTTTCTGTCCCAATGTTGTTTTTATATTCATTGTTACGTCCAGCCTTTATAGTCTTAAAACCGAACTGTTCTGTCTGAACTACTTTTACTGGTACGTTGTAAGATTTGTCTATACCAAAAGGAAGCTTTGTGTGCAGACCAGAACCCACAGTCTTTGTGTATTTTCCCAGGCGGGTAATAACTGCGTTTTCTGTTTCATCAACTACATAAAAACTTGAAAATCCTGCGAACACTGCAAGTGCAAGGATAATCAGCCAAGTAAAGATTGCAGGAGTAAAGGCTTTGCGGCTCTTTCTCTTTTTTTCTTCGTCTGCCATCTGATACCTCTCTATTTAAATATCTTAGTTTTAAAATATAGAAATCACAGAAAAAAAACAACAAAAAATGTTATATGAGAGTATAATAAATGTATGGAAAAAGAAAAAAATAAGAATTCACTTGTTGCACGGGTCGTTTTACGAGTTTCTACTATTATAACTGTTTTTATTCTTTGTGGACTTGGCTTCTTTTTGTTTACAAAGTTTTGGGGCAATCCTCTTTCTGTAAAAACCGAAACAAAAATTGCCCTTGTAGATAAGCAGCTTTCTTATTGCCAGGAGCTGGTTACTGCAAAATATCGTTACAGTGATATTATTACTATTAAAAAGGCTGCGGGCCTGGCAAAAAGCTACAGCATTATAAAATACACAGGTCTTATTCGCGTTGGAATTGCAGATTTTACAGACCTTTCTTATTCCCTTTCTACAGACGAAAAAACTGTAAACATAAAAATGCCGGAAATGGAAGTTCTTGGAAACGATATTGTACGCCAGGAAGTTTTTGATGAAAAACAGAGCATTTTTGTTCCAATTTCTACTCAGGATGTTTTTGACGAACTGGATACAGCAAGGCAGATTGCCCTGGAAGACATGCTGGAAGAGGGCATCTTAAAAGAAAGTAAAGAGTATGCTAAAAAGATAATTACTCAGTTTATGATTGCGGCGGGCTTTGAAGCGGTAACTTTTAATAACTAATTTTTCTAAACAAGTTCTTGAATTTCTCAAAACATTTATATACCTTTAAACCATGTCTACTATCAGAAAACTTGTGACAGGACTGGAAAAGAAGTATGTAATTAATACAATCCTGTCTCCAATCGCCATGATTGGCGAAGTTGTCATGGAAGTAATCATTCCTTTTATTATGGCAAGAATTATTGACGTGGGAATTGCCGGTAGTGATCTTCCTTATGTAATTCGTTATGGAATAGCAATGGTTGCCCTTGCTATTGTTTCAATGGGATGTGGTGTTCTAGGAACTGTTTTTTCAACATATGCGGCACAGGGATTTGGTTATACTCTTAGAAAGAGACTTTACGATAAGATTCAGACATTCTCTTTTGCGAATATAGACAAATTTAGTACTGCGTCGCTTATTACACGCCTTACTACAGACGTAAACATGGCTCAGAACGTTTACCGCATGCTTATTCACATGTGCGTTCGCTCTCCTTTTATGATGATTGCCGGAACAATTATGGCATTTAAGATTAATCCGCGCATGGCAATCCTCTTTTTGGTTGCAATTCCAGTTATAGCCATTGGAATCATCATTATTTCTTCTCTCGCTTATCCACGTTTCGAGAAGATGATGAAGAAATTTGATGTGATGAATGGTGCCATCCAGGAAAACCTTATTGGAATTAGAATTGTAAAGGCCTATGTTCGCCAGCCTTATGAGGAAGAAAAGTTCAAGAAGGCTGCTGCCGACGTAAAAAAAGCTCAGACTCATGCAGAAAAGCTCATTATTTTTATGATGCCCCTCATGCAGATAGTTTTGTACACTGCAATGATTTCTGTAATGTGGTTTGGCGGCCGTCAGGTAATTTTTGGAACTATGCATTCCGGAGAACTTATCAGTTTCTTTACATACGTTTCTCAGGTTCTTATGTCTATGATGATGCTGGGAATGGTATTTGTTTCTCTGGTGATGGTTCAGGCTTCTAATCACCGTATTGTTGAAGTTCTTGATGAAGTTCCAGATATTGCAGATTGCGCTTCTCCTGTTAGAAAGGTGTTTGATGGCTCTGTTAGCTTTAAGAATGTTAGTTTTAGTTACAGTAAGAGAGAAGAAAACTGCATTTTGAAGGATATTAATATTGATATCCCAAGCGGCGCGGTTGTTGGAATTATTGGTGGAACCGGTTCTTCTAAAACTTCTCTTGTTTCTCTTATTCCTAGACTTTATGATGTTTTCTCTGGCAATGTTCTTCTTGGCGGCCGCGATGTTCGTGACTACGACATTAAGGTCCTGCGAGATTCTGTTGCCATGGTTTTGCAGAAGAACGTTTTGTTCAGTGGTACAATCCGCGAAAACCTTCTTTGGGGTAATGAAAATGCAACCCAGGAAGAAATTGTACAGGCTTGTAAGGCTGCCGATGCAGATTCCTTTGTTTCAAGCTTCCCTGATGGTTATGAAACTGAACTGGGGCAGGGCGGTGTAAACGTTTCTGGCGGTCAGAAGCAGCGCCTTTGTATAGCACGCGCACTTTTGAAAAAGCCAAAGGTTCTTATTCTTGATGACAGTACATCTGCTGTTGATACTGCTACAGAAGGAAGAATCCGCACGGCACTGCGCGATATTGCTCCTGACACAACAAAGATTATTATTGCCCAGCGCATTTCTTCGGTTCGCGATGCAGACATGATTGTTGTTCTTGACGACGGAAAAGTAAGCGGTATTGGAAAACACGACGAACTGCTTGAAAACAACAAGATTTACCGCGAAGTATTTGAAAGCCAGCAGCAGGGTAGCGGTGATGCTGATTTGGCAGGAGGTAATGAGTAATGCCACCAATGAGACCAAAAGGATTTGGAAAACCTAAAAATACAAAAAAGACAATCGGACGAATTCTTGAATACATGGGAAAATTCAAGGCACTCTGGCTGGTTGTTTTTGTCTGCGTTCTGATTAGTTCGGGCGCATCTGTTGCGGGCGGTATGTTTACAAAAATCGCCCTGAACAAGTTTATTCTTCCTCTTCTTGAACAGTACCAGGCTGCCGGAAGTCTTACTCCGGAGCTTGCAGCTGAAATCAGAAGTTTTGGAACTATGATTATTGGCGTATTCAGCATCTTTATGATGGGAGCTGTTGCTTCATGGTGCAACTCTCGCCTTATGCTCTATATTTCTACAAATCTTCTATATGATGTTCGTGGAGGTTTGTTTACAAAGCTGGAAACTCTGCCAGTTCGTTATTACGACGCTCACACTCATGGTGAACTGATGTCTCGCTTTACAAATGATACAGACACCCTGCGTGAAATGATGAGCCAGACAATTCCTCAGCTCTTTTCTTCTATCATCACTGTAATTGCCGTATTTGTAATGATGATTATTCTCAGTCCTCTTTTGACACTGATTATGGTCGTTTCTATGTTCTTTATCAGCATGATGATTGCTACAATCGGTAAGCGTTCTGCAAAGGCCTTCCGTGAAAATCAGAAGAGCGTTGGTGAACTGAACGGTTTTATTGAAGAGATGATTGAAGGCCAGAAGGTTGTAAAGGTTTTCAATTATGAAGATAAGGCACGTTCCCGTTTTGAAGTGCTGAACGGAAATCTTAGAAAGGCCGGTACTGCTGCCATGACTTTTGGTGGTGTAATGGGACCTCTTATGAATAACCTGAGCCATATGCAGTATGCAATTGTTGCGATTGTTGCGGCTACCCTTATGATTGCGGGCTTTAATACAGCAGAAACAACAAACTGGTTTGTGGGTGTTCTTGACCTGGGAACTATTGCCGCCTTTTTGCAGTATACCCGTTCTTTTAGCCAGCCAATTTCTATGATGAGCCAGCAGGCAAACAGCGTACTTAATGCTCTTGCCGGTGCTGAACGCATTTTTGGCGTTATTGATGAAGAGCCTGAAGTTGATGAAGGAAAGTACAACCTTGTAAATGCTTATGATGCAAAAGAGGGTGATGGTTCCAATCGCCTTGTACAGTCTTATGCTTATACCGGTGAGTGGGCATGGAAAAATCCTGATGATAACTCTCTGCGCCAGCTTCGTGGTGAAGTTGTTTTTGATCACGTTACTTTTGGCTACAAGCCGGAAAAGACTGTTCTTCACGATATCTGTATTCACGCAAAACCTGGTCAGAAGATTGCCCTGGTTGGTTCAACCGGTTCGGGAAAGACAACAACAATCAATCTGCTTTCACGTTTCTATGACGTTGCGGCAGAAAACGGAACCATTACTTATGACGGCATTCCTTTGAACGATATTTCTAAGTCAGCTTTGCGTAAGTCTTTGGGAATGGTTCAGCAGAATACTCACTTGTTTACTGGAACAATCCGCGAAAATATCCGCTACGGAAACCTTGAGGCAAGTAACGCTCAGGTTTACGAGGCTGCTAAACTTGCCAATGCAGATTCTTTTATCCGCCACCTGGAAAACGGTTACGACACTGTAATTACTGGTGATGGTTCCAGCTTGAGTCAGGGACAGCGCCAGCTGCTTGCAATTGCCCGTGCCGCTGTTGCAAATCCTCCTGTACTGGTTTTGGATGAAGCTACTTCTTCTATTGATACCCGTACCGAAAAACTGATTGAAGACGGTATGGACTCTTTGATGAAGGGTAGAACTACTTTTGTAATTGCCCACCGTCTTTCTACAGTTCGCAATGCAGACGAAATTATTGTTCTGGAACACGGAAAGATTATTGAACGTGGTTCACACGACGAACTGATTGCGGCTAAGGGACGTTATTACTTCCTTTATACTGGAAATCAGATTACTTTGGACGAATAGATAAACTTCTTTATAACGAGCTTCCGCTGTCGACACCCCGCTTTGCATTTTAGTTTGCAGAGCGGGGTGTTTTTTTTATTCCACTTGACATATGTGTTAGTTATCACTAATATTAGTTGAATCTAACAAAGGTTAGTAAGAACTAACCTGGGAGCAGCTACAATGCCTTTGAGTATGGTCTCAATGGGAGATGAGTTTCTAATCAAAAGAATCAGCGGAAAAGAAGAAGTTAAACGCTATTTGGAAAGCCTCGGTTTTATCGCAGGGGTCAGAGGATCTGTTGTGTCAGAAATCTGCGGTAACGTAATTGTTCAAATCAAAGATAGCCGTGTGGCAATCAGCCGCGAAATGGCTCAGAAAATTATTGTGTAATTTTTTTTACACATCGTGTTAGTTTTGGCTAATAAATTCATAGGAGTATATAAATGACATTAAGAGAAGTAAAAACAGGACAGACAGTAACTGTTGAAAAACTCCTTGGTGAAGGCGCCATTAAACGCCGCATCATGGATATGGGAATTACAAAGGGGGCAGAACTTTACGTTCGAAAGGTTGCTCCACTTGGAGATCCTGTCGAAATCACAGTGCGCGGATACGAACTTTCTGTTAGAAAGGCAGATGCAGAACTTATTCAGGTTCAGGCAAAGTAGGAGGAAAAGATGATTAAGATTGCTTTAGCAGGAAACCCTAATGCGGGTAAAACAACATTGTTCAACGCTCTTACTGGTTCTAATCAGTTTGTAGGAAACTGGCCTGGAGTAACTGTTGAAAAAAAAGAAGGTAAGCTTAAGGGGCACGATGGTAACGTTGTGATTATGGACTTGCCTGGTATTTATTCTCTTTCTCCTTATACTTTGGAAGAAGTTGTATCTCGTGATTATCTTGTAAAAGAACGTCCAGATGCAATTTTGAATATTGTTGATGGAACAAACCTTGAACGTAACCTCTATCTTACAACTCAGCTTGCGGAACTTGGAATTCCAATGGTTGTAGCTGTAAATATGATGGATATAGTAAAAAAGAACGGGGACAAAATCCACATTGACGCAATGGAAGCTGAACTTGGTTGTCCTGTAGTAGAAATTTCTGCTTTGAAGGGAACTGGCTGTATAGATGCAGCTGAACTTGCAGTTAAAAAGGCAAACGAAAAGAAGCCGATGATGTACAAGCATCGTTTTGAAGGCTGTGTAGAACACGCTCTTGCTCACATTGAAGAAGCTGTTATTCACGACCTGCCTGCAGAACAGCACCGCTGGTATTCGGTAAAGCTTTTTGAACGCGACGAAAAAGTGATTGCTTCCCTTGGTGTTGCCGCAGATAAATTGCAGCATATTGAAGAAGATATTAAAGCCTGTGAAGCAGAACTTGATGATGATTCAGAGTCGATTATCACAGCTGAACGATACAAGTATATTGAATCAATTATTAAAAAGTGCGTTACAAAGAAGAACCGCTCAAAACTTTCTACATCAGATAAGATTGACCGTGTAGTTACAAACCGCTGGCTGGCACTTCCAATTTTTGCCCTTGTAATGTGGTGCGTTTACTATGTTTCTATGGTAACAATCGGTTCGGCCGCAACAGACTGGGCAAACGACGGACTTTTTGGTGACGGTTACCACCTCTTTGGAATTGGTACTGGCGCTTATGAAGAAGCTGCAGAAGAATACGGCGATACCGCTGCAATTCTTGAAGCTTATGAAAACGGTGATGTAACATACGTTACAGTAGATGATGAAACTATGGAAGTTTCTGAGCCTATTGAAATTACAGATGACCTTGTTGCTGAAGCACAGGCTATGGCAGAAAAATATGGCGAAGAAGGACCTGATCCTGCTGATTACGGAGTTTGGGTACCTGGTATTCCTGCCCTCATTGAACGCGGACTTGATGCAATCGGCTGCGCAGACTGGCTCAAAGGTCTTATTCTTGACGGTATTGTTGCCGGTGTTGGTGCCGTTCTTGGCTTTGTTCCACAGATGCTGGTATTGTTCATTTTCCTGGCCTTCCTTGAAGCTTGCGGTTACATGGCTCGAATTGCCTTTATTTTGGACCGAATCTTCCGCCGCTTCGGTCTTTCTGGAAAATCATTTATCCCTGTTCTGGTTGGAACTGGTTGTGGTGTTCCTGGAATCATGGCCTGCCGTACAATCGAAAATGAACGCGACCGCCGCATGACAATCATGACTACAACATTTATTCCTTGTGGTGCAAAGGTTCCTTTCATCGCCCTTGTTGCAGGTGCCATCTTTGGTGGATCTGCCTGGGTTGCAACATCATCTTACTTTATTGGTATTGCTGCAATCATTTGTTCTGGTATTATTCTTAAAAAGACAAAGCCATTCCTTGGCGAAGTTGCTCCTTTTGTAATGGAACTTCCAGCTTATCACCTTCCTACAGTTGGAAACGTTCTCCGCTCAATGTGGGAACGAGGCTGGTCTTTCATCAAGAAAGCTGGTACAATCATCTTGCTTTCTACAATCGTAATCTGGTTCCTTTCATTCTTTGGATGGACAGAGGGCGGTTTTGGAATGCTGGAAGAAGATCAGATGGACGCAAGTATTCTTGCTAAACTTGGAGGTCTTATTGCCTGGATTTTTGCTCCTGTAGGTTGGGGTAACTGGCAGGCTGCTGTTGCTTCTATTACAGGTCTTGTTGCAAAGGAAAATATTGTTGGTACAATGGGTATTCTTTACGGTGGTGAAGAAACATGGGCAAATCTTGCTGCTGCCTTTACTCATCCAGCTGGAATGTCATTCCTTGTATTTAATCTGCTTTGCGCTCCTTGTTTTGCTGCAATTGGTGCAATTAAGCGCGAAATGAACAGCAGAAAGTGGACATGGGCTGCAATCGGCTGGCAGTGTGGTCTTGCTTATGCTGTTGCATTTGTAGTATATCAGCTTGGAAGCATGTTCAGCGGAAACGGAAATATCTTTGGATTTATCGTTGCCCTCGCTGTAATCTGCTGCTTCTGCTGGGCTCTCTTTAGAAAGCCAAGTAAGGCATAGTTTTATTCGGGGGCAGGCAGTTTGTAAGCAAGATTCACTGTCAGCAGCCCCCGGATTTTTATAACGGAGTATTATATTATGGGAACATTATTTGTTAGTTTAATTCTTATCTCTCTAGTTGCATTAGTACTTCGCTCAATCATTAAGGCAAAGAAAGCAGGCCGTCATCCTTCTTGTGGCGGAAACTGTGCTTCTTGTGCCGGTGCCTGCCATTGTTCTTCAGAAACTCCATACAATACAGAAGAAAAACCTATTATCATTAAATAATCCATTGTTTTAAGTCAGATATATGGTATAATAAGATTTGCTTAATGAATGGAATACATAGAACAGAAAAACCTACAATTCTCATTATAGAAAACAACAATGAAAGTTTAGCATGTCTTGAGGATGTTATTTCAACTGAATTTCATGTTGTTTCTACTTTGGATGTAGATAAGGCTGTTTCTATATTGATTGATCCAACTCAAATTATTTCTATTGTTGTTGTTTCAATAGAAAAAGCCCTTCAGGTTTTAAAAGTTATTAGGGATTGTCCCGCTATCCGTAACCTGCCGGTTCTTGTCAGTACAGACCGTCTGGACACTGGCCTTGAAGAAGAACTTCTTAATCTGGAAGTAATAGATTTCTTAAAAAGACCATATAATCCGGTTCTTATTCGTAACCGCTTAAAAACTGCAATGAAAATTGCAGATGCAAATATTATAATTGATGAACTGGAACGCGATGAACTTACCGGCCTTCTTACCCGCCAGGCTTTTTTACGAAATGCAGAATTAGAAATTAAAGAGTCACCAGAAAAAACATTCTGTATTATTGCCTGCGATTTTGATAACTTTAAGTCTACCAACAGCTTGTATGGCGAAGAAAAGTGTAATGAATTTCTTGCCTATACAGCCCGCATGTTAAAGGAAAAACTTCCGGAAGCAGTTTCCGGCCGTTTTGGTGGAGACCAGTTTATTATTCTTACAGAATATGAAAATGAAGTAGACATTGGCCGTCTTATGAACATCCGCAACAGCATTATGCTGGACGCTCCAATTCCACATCAGATTGTAAAAATTGGTATCTGTGCACCTTTAGAAAAAGACCTTGCTGTTGTAATGAACTGCGACCGTGCCTTGCTTGCAATTAGAGACATAAAGGGCATTTACGGAAAAGACATAGCCTTCTTTGAAGATGAACTGCAGAAGCAACTTCTTGATGAACAGCGCATTACAGAAACTATGGAGCGGGCCCTTGATGAAGACCAGTTCCGCGTTTTCTATCAGCCAAAACATGAAGCAATTACCGGCATGATTGCGGGCGCAGAAGCTCTTGTAAGATGGGAGCATCCGGAATACGGCTTCCTTTCTCCAGGACAGTTTATTCCTTTGTTTGAGCGAAACGGCTTTATCACCAAACTTGATTTTTATATTCTTGAACAGGTTTGTAAAAATATTAAAAACTGGCAGAATAACGGACTGCCGATTGTCCCAGTCTCTGTAAACATTTCACGCCGCGATTTTTTGGAATCTGGCTGCATCGATAAGTTTGTTCAGATTGTAGACAGCTATGAAATAGACCATTCATTTATTCATATGGAAGTAACAGAGTCTATGTATTCTGATGATACAGATTTAATTGTATCTCAGGTTCAGAAAACTCAGGCACTTGGCTTTATGATAGAAATGGACGACTTTGGTGCCGGCTATTCTTCTTTGGGTTCTCTTTCCAGCTTCCCTCTTAACGTAATTAAACTTGATATCTCTTTTGTAAAGAATATTAAGAATAATGAGATTGTAATAGAAAACATTATTAAAATGGCTCACCGCATGGGCCTTTTAACAGTTGCAGAAGGAGCAGAATCTGCAGAACAGTATAAAATGCTTAAAAATCTGGGCTGCGATTTTATTCAGGGTTTCTATTTTTCAAGACCTTTGCCGGCTCAAAAGTATGAAGCCTATATTAAAAAGACTACTGTTGCTCCAATGCTTCCTATTCCTACTGAGTCAGAAGAAGAGCCAGAAGGAAATGCTGTTAGTGAAGCAATGCTCATGGCTGCAAATGAAGTTGCAGAAGGTATGCCTGGAGGCTTCTTTACCTGCCATGCAGATAAACCATACGAAATTATTTCCTTTAACCGTGAATTAATACAAATTTACGGCTGTAAAACTGCAGAAGAATTCAGAAACTATGTAGGAAACTCTTTCCAGGGACTCTTCTTCCCAGAAGATTTTGATGCAGTTATTCGCAGTATTAAAAATCAGATTACACCAACAAATGATATTGCATATGTAGAATTCCGCATTAAGGCAAAAGACGGTGAATCAAGATATCTGCGCACCTTTGGAAGATATGTAAAAACAGATACTTACGGCAAAATCTTTTATGTATTCTTAAATGATATAACAGAAGAGGAACGCAGTAAGGCCAGTTCAGACTTTGAACTGCTTAAGAAAATTGAAATTGAAAGAGCCGCATTAATTTCTTCCAATGCTAACAGGGCAAAAAACATTTTTATGTACAATGTTGCCCAGGATATTCTGGAACCAATGCGTTCTATTTTCCAGTCTACAAACTCTATTG
>JAEEGH010008099.1_pt1 | contig 25004 bp, 20 predicted proteins | sample 9134181 | NCBI WGS metagenome assembly JAEEGH01 (sample SAMN16246544, study PRJNA631951) | gut metagenome | biome: gut microbiome; feature: rumen; material: DP-attached | host: Bos | place: Iran: Karaj | collected 2018-10
AGGGACAGATGTACGAATATGACATCCGCATCGGATATCATCAGACAGATGAAAATAAAACCCTCACCATACCGGCACTGATCGATCTGTTTCAGGATTGTTCCACATTCCAGTCCGAAGATCTGGGAATAGGTGTGGACTACTGCAGGGAGAACGGATTTTTCTGGGTGATAAATAACTGGCAGGTGGAGATAGATTCGCTGCCTAAGCTTTGCGACACGGTTACGATATTTACTTTTCCCTATGAATTCAAGGGCTTTATGGGAAAGAGATGTTTCGGACTGAAGATGAACGGAGAGACCGTTGTCAGAGCATCATCCGTCTGGTCACTTCTCAGCACGGAGACTTATCTTCCGGTAAGGATGAATGATCTGATGCATGAGAGGTATGTTTTGGAAGAACCGCTTGAAATGGGACCTTTCAAGCGTAAGATAGTTGTTCCCGAAGGAGGAACGAAGCAGCTTCCAATAACCATACAAAATGTTCATCTGGATGCAAATCACCATGTGAATAACGGAAAATATGTGGCAATGGGTGCGTCATTTCTTCCGGAAGATGTTAAGATAAAAGAGATAAGAGTCGGATATCTATCCCAGGCATTTCTCGGGGATACTATTTACCCCAGACTTGTGAAGATTGAAGACGGATACATTGTCTCACTCGAAGATAAGGACGGCAAACCTTATGCCGTAATGGAATTCAAATGATTAAAACAGGATATTTACAAAAACTGACAGTAGTTAAAAAGGTGGACTTCGGTGTTTACCTTGCAGAAGAGGGAGCTCCCGATTCCGAAAAAGAAAGAGTGCTTCTTCCCGCATCACGTGTTCCCGAGGGAACCCGGGTGGGCGACAAACTCGACGCGTTCATTTACCGCGATTCCGAGGACAGACAGATAGCAACCCTTCAGGTGCCCAAGCTTATGATCGGCGGTCTTGCAAGACTTAAAGTCGTTCAGGTAACCAAGATCGGAGCATTCCTTGACTGGGGACTTGAGAAGGACCTTTTCCTTCCCTATGCCCAGCAGACCTATAAGGTTTCCGAAGGCGACGAGATACTTGTCACGATGTATGCCGACAAATCCGACAGACTCTGTGCGAAGATGGATGTTTACAAGAGTCTCGAGGACAGATCCGGATACAAGAAAGATGACACGGTTGTCGGAACTGTTTACCTCATAAGCAATAACTTCGGCGCATTCGTTGCCGTTGACGATAAATACTCCGCGCTTATCCCCAAAAAGGAGATGTTCGGTGCTGCGGAGAAGATCGAAGCCGGCAGTAAGATCACCGCAAGGGTGGCCAGGGTGCTTGAAGACGGAAGGCTCGAGCTTGCCGTCCGCGACAAGGGATATGTCCAGAGAAACGAAGATGCGGACAAGATCTTCGAAATGATAAAGGCAGCCGGCGGAACGATCGGTTTCTATGACAAGAGCGATCCGGAGCTTATCCGTGAAAAGACCGGAATGAGCAAGAATGAGTTCAAGCGCGCCGTCGGAAAGCTTCTCAAAGAAGACAAGATCACGATAGGCGAAGGAAGCATAAGCCTGAGATAAGAACCGTCTCCCTGTTTTCTGATTGCTTGCCATTTGTTTACATAAGTAGTATAATATCTGTACTTAAAGGGAATGAGTTATTTCTCCCGGGGGGAAACATATGGATATGGGTCTTGTTAATATGGCCGTAAATTTCAAACAGGCGACCACGATGTCTGACATCAGCACCGCGATCCTTGCCAAGGCTCTTGATACAGGAAGAGATATGGGGCAGGGAATGGTCGAGCTTATAGACTCTGCCGCTATGGAGAGAAGCGTTAATCCCATGGTGGGCGGTAATATCGATATTTCGGTATGACCATGTAATTTTCAAACTGAGCACTCCGGATTTTCCGGGGTGCTTATTTTTTGCTAATTTTGACCATATAATTATTGTTTTTTTGTACATTTTTGTGTATATTATCTATTGGAGGTTTATGTGCCTCTGTTTGGGTTCGTTACAGTTTCATAGTTTTTGACGGGGTAATTTATGATATCTAATCAAATACTTCAGGCAACATTAGACGGGTTAAAGCAGATCGCAAGAGTCGATCTTGCCATTACGGATCCCGAAGGCAGATGCGTTGTATCCACAGGAGATATAGCGGGTCTTTCCAAGGATGCCGTTGAGTTTGCTTCATCGGGGGCTGATTCCCAGGAGATAAAGGGAAATCAGTATTTCAAGATCTACGATGACCAGACCCTTGAATATGTTCTGGCGGTGGCAGGTGCCGGAGAGGATGTTTATACCCTCGGCAAGATGGCCGCATTCCAGGTACAGAGTCTTTCGGTTGCCTACAGGGAAAGATTCGACAAGGATAATTTCTTCAAGAATCTCCTTCTCGATAACCTTCTTCTCGTAGACATCTACAGCAGATCGAAGAAGCTCCATATCGCGAACGATGTTCCCAGGGTTGTCATCCTCACCGAGGCATCCAACACCAAGGATATCAATATACTCGAGACCGTCAGGACCTTCTGCTTATCGAGACCCAGGGATTTCGTCACCGCAGTCGATGAGACCGATGTCGTCGTTGTGATGGAATTCGAACAGCCCATGACCAGACCCGACATGCAGGAAGCAGAGATCGAAGAGACCACCGCAGGCCTCAGAAACGCTCTTGCCGAAGCGGGCGCGGTTGGCATCAAGATAGCTTACGGAAGCGTTGCCTCCGAGATAAAGGAAGTAAGCCGTTCCTACAAGGAAGCCAGAATGGCGGCCGATGTAGGCAGGATTTTCTTTGAGGAAAGAGAGGTCATCTCTTACAGCGGACTCGGGATCGGAAGACTTATCTATCAGCTTCCCATTCCTCTCTGCCGTCTTTTCATCAAGGAGATCTTCGACGGCAAGGATATCGATGAATTCGATGATGAGATCCTTCCCACCATCGACAAGTTCTTCGAGAATTCACTTAACGTTTCCGAGACTTCCAGACAGCTCTTCATACACAGGAACACTCTTGTCTACAGACTCGACAAGATCCAGAAGACCACAGGTCTTGACCTGAGGGTATTTGATGATGCGATCACCTTCAAGATCGCGCTCATGGTCGTCAAATACATGAAGTATATGAAGAAGAACGAATATTGACAGGTAGATTTAAATGACCAGAAGAGAAAAGATAAAAGCCGAACGTGACAAGTTCATAGAAGAGAACGGAATAATCTTCCTTGACGATGTCAGCATGAATTATCCCGAGAAAGGAAACCCTGCGGTCAAGAACGTTACACTCAGGATAGACAAGGGTGAGTTCGTATTCATCGTGGGAGACAGCGGATCGGGTAAATCGACACTCCTCAAGCTTCTCTTAAGAGAGATAGTTCCGACAGGCGGCGACGTTCATGTCATGGGACAGAACACCAGGAGGCTCCGCCATTCACAGATACCGAAGTTCCGCAGAAATCTCGGAGTTGTATTCCAGGACTTCAGACTTCTCAAGGACAGAAACGTATACGAGAACGTTGCTTTTGCGCAGCGTATCATCGAGGTTCCTTCAAGGGAGATGAGAAGGAACGTTCCCAGCATCCTTTCAATGGTAGGACTTGCGGGAAAGTATAAGGCAAATGTTAAGAAGCTTTCCGGAGGAGAACAGCAGAGAGTTGCGCTTGCGAGAGCACTTGTAAACAAGCCCTCAATACTCCTTGCCGACGAGCCCACCGGAAACCTCGATCCCAACAATGCATGGGACATCATGGATCTTCTTGCGGAGATCAATGAGCAGGGAACGACCGTCATAGTCGTTACCCACTCCCCCACGATAGTCAACTCGATGAAGAAGAGAGTTGTTGCAATGAAGCTCGGAGAGATCATAAGCGATGAGCAGGAAGGGGAGTATATAAATGAAGATTAGAACCTTTCTGTACACTTTATGGCAGGGCATCCGCAACATGTTCAAGAACGGATGGTACTCCCTCGCATCGGTAGCAACCATCGGAGCATGTCTTTTCCTTCTCGGATTGTTCTACTCGATAGTATCCAACGCACAGCACATCCTCTATACGGTTGAAGAGGGTGTTACCGTTACGGTATTTTTCAATGAAGATGTTTCCGATGCGGCTGTGGATGCATTCGGCCAGGAGCTTCTTCAGCGCCCCGAGGTAAGGGATGTTGTCTTCCACAGCGACGAAGAGATCTGGGCTACTTTTGGTCCCAGCTACTTCGGCGAGGATTACCAGGAAGGCTTCCCCGAGAATCCCATGAAGGGCGAGCACAATTATGAGATCTATCTTACCAGCGTAAGCTTGCAGGGCCAGCTTGTTACATGGCTCCAGTCCAAACCCGAGGTAAGACTCGTAAGATATTCAGAGGTTACCGCATCCACACTTTCCGGATTTAACGGAATGATCGTTTATGTATCCGCAGCGATCATCCTGATCCTGCTTGCGGTAAGTATATTCCTTATAAGCAATACGGTACGTGTGGGTATTTCCGTAAGATCTGAGGAGATCGGTATCATGAAGTACATCGGTGCCACGGACTTCTTCGTAAGAGCACCCTTCGTACTCGAGGGTATGATGATCGGACTCATCGGTGCACTTATTCCCTTGTACCTGATCTATTATCTCTATGATTATGTACTTAATATGCTCACCACCAGATTCGAGATGCTCTCTTCGATGCTGAGCTTCCTTTCGCTTGAGGAGATCTTCGGTGTGCTGATGCCCGTATCGATCCTTATCGGTGTGGGTATGGGATTACTCGGAAGCTATATAACCGTACGCAAGTACCTTAAAGTCTGACAATCAGAGAATATGGCGAAAAAGAAAATCATAGCAAAAAGCATAGCGATCGTCCTGACAACGGCTATAGTCTGCGCATATGTCCCCTTGAGCGACACGACACCTGTTTCCGCTGTCACATACACCAATGCGCTTATAGAGGAAAAACAGCGTGAGATCGAAGCTGCGACTGCGGAAAGAGAAGCTCTTTCGGGTCGTGTATCCGACCTTACCGCGAGCCAGAACAGGCTTGCTTCCCTTAAGAGCGACCTGAACGCGTATGTAACCGAGCTTGATGCCGAGCTTGTCATCATGCAGGACAATATCTCCGCACTCAACGAGCAGATCATCGCAAAAGAAAACGAGATCTCACAGACCGAGGCTGAGCTTGCGCTCGCCGAGGAGACCGAAGCTATCCAGCATGAGGCGATGATAGTACGTATGAGACTCATGTACGAGCAGGGCGACAAGAGCATGATCGATATGCTCCTTTCCGCAAAGAGCCTGAATGACCTTCTTAACTCTGCGGAATACATCGAAAGAGTAGTACAGACAGACCGAAGCCTCTGGGAAGAATACAAGGCCAATGTAGAATATATTTCCCTCTGCAAGCAGCAGCTCGATCTTCAGAAGGAGATCCTCGACGAAGCCAAGGCAAATGCAGAGCTTGAGGAAGCAAATCAGGAAACCCTCATTGCCGAAAAGAACAGCGAGATCTACAGCTATCAGCTCCAGATAAATGCCACACAGGCGGATATCGTCGCATACCAGGCACAGATCGAACAGCGTGAAGCGGAGATCGAAGCGGCACTTAAGGCGATCGAGGATGAGAGAAGACGTCTTGCCAGCCAGAACGGACTTCACTACGACGGCGGACAGTTCCTCTTCCCTCTTGCATCCTATAAGTATGTATCATCCGATTTCGGATACAGGAATGCTCCCACCGCGGGTGCGAGCACATTCCACAGAGGAATAGATTTTGCAGCCAATTACGGAACCGATATCTATGCGGCTTATGACGGAGAGGTCGCAGCAGCGACTTATTCGGGAGCCATGGGCAATTATGTCATGGTCGATCATGGCGGCGGGCTTTATACGATATATGAGCACTGTTCCGCACTTTATGTATCAAAGGGCGATAGGGTGGTCATGGGCCAGACCATTGCGGCCGTAGGCTCCACCGGAATATCGACCGGAAACCACTTGCATTTCGGAGTAAGACTTAACGGTGAATATACTTCACCCTGGCCTTATCTCGGTAAATAATTCTTATGGATAATCAGGAAATTCTGACCGGTTCGGAGACCGTGTCCGTAAATGAACCGGAGATCAAAAACGAAGTGATGGGGGAGAACACAGGATCTGAAGCTGAACCTGCCGTACAGCAGTCTGAAGATGTTCAGAATCCCCGCAAAAAAAAGAAAAAGCATCCTTTCGGAAAGGGCTTTGTCTTCGGAATGCTCATAATGCTCCTTTTGTGTTCCGTTGCATTCTTTTTCCTTTGTCTTGGAAGGGTCATCTATATATCCGGCGGACGCGGACTGGCGGACGCGGAGGTCACGGCAAAGGCCAACACCATCGCGGCTTACCTTCGGGAGTATTCGATCTATGAATATGACGAGGCAGCACTCAGGGAAGGAATGCTGGACGGACTGATGAGTGCGACCGGCGATAAGTATGCCGTATATTACAACGCGGAAGAGCTTACGGCGGTATTCACCGATTATGACGGAAACTTCTACGGAATAGGAGCTCTTATCAAGCAGAATCTTGACGGAGAGGTATATATTTCCGGAGTATACGAGGACAGCCCCGCGGAAAAGTCGGGTCTTCAGGCCGGCGATGTGATCATTGCGGTAGACGGCGAGGATGTAAAGGGGCTCGACAGATATGAAGTAGCCGAGAAGATGAGAGGCGAAAAGGGTACCGAGGTGACCATAACGGTCTACAGGGAATCCACGGGCGAAACCCTCGATTGCAGGGCGGTAAGGGATAAGCTCAAGAAGATCGATGTCGAATACAGGATGCTGACGGATGATATCGGTTACATCCAGATCAAGGATTTCGATGATGTCGCGATAGACCAGTTTACGGATGCGCTTGCAACGCTGAAGGTTCTCGGAATGAAGGACATGGTCATCGACCTTCGCGGTAATACGGGCGGTCTTCTCAGGGCGGCGACCGGCATCATACGCCAGATCATGTGCAAGGGCGTCATCTTTTCCACCGAGGATGCTTCCGGTGAAAGGACAGACTTTGAATGCGACGGTGACAGGGAGTTTAAAGGAAGGATAGTTATCCTTACCGACGGATACACCGCGAGCGCTTCGGAGATCATGACCGGTGCTCTCAGGGATAACGGAATGGCCATATCCATCGGCACCAATACCTACGGAAAAGGACTTGTACAGGATTTCTTCTTCCTGAGTGACGGATCGGGCATCAAGTTCACGACGGACCAGTACTTTACTCCGAACGGAACCGCGATAAACGGTGTGGGTATCGCTCCCGATATTGAAGTTGAGTTCGATTACGACGCCTATATGGCTGACGGAACGGACAATCAGCTGGATGCCGCGATAGAATATCTCGAAAAATAATAAAAAAGTCAGGAGATAACCTCTCCTGACTTTTTGTTTTTTCTGCGGGTCCTGCCGCTATGTATGTGAATTCTCGCTTTTCGTCGTCAGGCGCGAAACCTGAGCGACAGCAGCTTTAGCTCATGCCGCAGGCCTTCACTTCGTTCCGGCCAGGCGTCCGTTTCTAACGCAGACGACGAAGCCTCGAATTCACATACATTCCGCGTCACCCGCAAATATAAAATAAGAGTCAGGAGAGATTATCTCCTGACTCTTTCTGATTTCTTTATGAAGCTCCCAGTATGTCTTCCTTTGTCAGGGAGAAGCCTCCGAAGTAGCTGCTGTTCCACTGGTTAAGAAGGTCCAGAGTCATTCCTTTGTCGGAACGGAAATTGCATGCATGCGTTGCAGCCATGTCTGCGGTGAAGTCCTCGAGGGGATATACGCCCTGAATGTAGAGGGGACCCCAGGTCTGGTATTCTACAAGGGGAAGTGCGCCGGACTTTTCGAGATCGACATGTGCACCGTTTTCATCTACGTGGATCGATACCCATGCAAGTCCTTCGAAGCTTGTGTAGTTGGGAACCTGGCAGTGGATGAAGTTTCCGATCGAGTAGTAGCAGAGTCCGGAGTTGCCGGCATCCGTGGTGATGTATTCCACGGGCTCGACGATGTGGGGATGGGCACCTATGATGACATCTGCACCGGCATCGATCATCTGTCTTGCGAAATCCTTCTGGTAAGCGCAGGGCTCGAAGGAGTATTCATAGCCCCAGTGGGGACATACGATGACAATGTCGGATACTTCCCTTGCGAGCTTGATGTCTTCGAGAACCTCGGGATTGATGGTGTTGAAATCGAGTTCCCTCGATCCGGGATCGTAAACACAGAGTCTGTTCAGATATCCGTCGAGGCCGTTCGCCCATGTTGCCCAGTTATGTGAGTAGGTGTAGTTGAGGATCGAGATCTTGACGCCGTTTACTTCTTTTATTATGAAGTTTGCGGTGTTGACCGTATCCTCGGGTGCGAGCTCAAGGTCGTCGAATCTGGGGCGGTCATTGGGGCTTACACCGTACTTATCGAGCCAGTAGGATCCGTTGTGCGAAGTCCTGGAATCCTCATTCGGATTTGAATGGGTTCCGACAACACTGATCTCGGGATAGTTGGTGGTGAAATAATCGTGGAAGTAGATGAGTCCGTTCAGTCCCTGGTCGTAGGTGTGGTTGGTCGCTGTCAGGACCACGTCAAAGCCTGCCTTTGCGATCGCATCCGCCGCCTCGGTGGGGGAGTTGAATGCGGGATAACCGCTGAAGCCCCTGTCGTTACCTGCGATGGGTGACTCCTGGTTTATTATGGCTATGTCAGCCGCGTCTATGAATTCAAGTATGTCCTTGAAAAGGAAATCGTAATTCCTGGTTCCGTCCGCCTGAACGCCCTGGTTTACGAGTCCCATATGGAGCAGGTCGTCACCTACCATCATTACGTGGATGTCAAATTCATCGAAGGGCTCGGGTTCGGGTTCCGGCTCCGTGATGTTGGCCGAGATATCGATCGCCTGAAATTCGGATTCTGTCTCGGGCTCCTGCTGAATCTCCGTATCCGCCGTCCCGGGATCGTCCTCGAGGAAAGCGGGTCTTATAAGAAATGCGTATCCGAGAGCAAGTCCGAGTGTCAGCACTGCGAGAAATACGCTGACCAGAGCAGCTCTTTTACGCTTTTTCTTCTTTAAGTAATTCTTCATCTCTGAAGATGTCATTTCTTTAGCCTCCGTCGGTGCATTTGATGCCTTTGCACGCTCAAAAAATATATCATTTACGCGAAACAAACGCAAATAATTGCAGGATTTTATTAAATATTTCGAAATTGTTACGAAAATGTTGCATTTGGTCTCAAAACGGGTATAATGAAAAAGTCCACGAAAAAGACAAGGTTATGAATTTAAAGAAGCTTTTCATAAATGCATCGGTACTTTTGGCAGGCACAGCTCTCGCTGTGCTTATTCCTGTTAAGGCACAGGCAGCGGGACGACTTATCTCAGGCGGTGCATCAAGGGAGCTCAATTCATCATCCTCGACTCTTTCCGAGACAGTGGGAAACACCTCTTCAAGGACAGTGACCGTACAGATCACCGAGCCTTCCGAGGTTATTGAGGAAGAATATCTCAATCTTTCCATCGCACTTTTCTCCACCAATCCCAAGTATTGCAATGTCCGCTCCGGACCCGGAACGGAATATTCCATAGTAGGACGTATGTATGACGGAAGCGTGGGTTCGATCATCGATGAGGTTGACGAATCGATAGCAGGCGATGAAGATCCGGATGACGACAACGATCAGTGGATCAGGATCCGTTCGGGAGCGGTTGAAGGATATGTTCTTAACAGCTTCCTTGTAACCGGAGTAAATGCATACAACAGGCTTGAGGAGCAGACACAGTATTATGCTGAGATCCTCGTTAGCCAGCTCAATGTAAGAAAAGAAGCATCGATCGATTCGACCTGCCTCACCTATGTAACAAGAGGCGAAAGATACCGTATCGTCATGGACAACGGTACCGACCCCAGGGTTTATCTTGCGGCAAGGGAAGTCGAAGCGGGAGATGAGGAACTCGAAGATGACGGAATGGACTGGGTCAAGATAGTTTATTCCGAGGGTAAGACCGGATATGTCTCTGCCGATTACATAACCATTACCGAAGAGTACAAGACAGCCAAGACCATCGAAGAGATCAGGGAAGAGGAAGAGGCTGAAAGGGAGAGGAACTTAAGAGCCACCACTTCAAGCGGCAGCGCTTCGACCGGAAGCGCAGCACCTGCGGAGAACCTTACCGTAGCTCCCAACCTCAGTACCGATTATGCTACGATCTCCGAACTCAGAATGGCCATAGTCAACTACGGACTCCAGTTTGTCGGAAATCCTTATATTCTCGGAGGCCAGAGCCTTGCGGGAACCGACTGCTCCGGATTTACCTGCTACGTATTCAGGGATTTCGGTATCAGCATCGCAAGAACTCCTTCCGGACAGTATTCATCCGCGGGACGTTCGATATCGCTGGCGGAGGCACAGCCCGGAGACATCATATGCTACGGAAACGGCGGATGCTCGCACGTAGCACTCTATATCGGAAACGGACAGATCGTTCAGGAATCCAATCCGAGAAGAGGACTTGAAGTTAATTCCGTATACTTCATGAGCAACATAATCGCAGTCAAGAACGTACTTGATTAAATAGGGGATGGCCCGTCCGGGAAACCGGACGGGTCATTATTTTATTTGCAAAGAATATGTGGTAGGATATTGCATTGTAAGGAGACAGGTCATGGATATAGAAAAGATTCTTTCGTCATGCGATCATACACTTTTGCTTCAGGATGCCACACTCGATCAGATAAAGGCACTCTGTGATGATGCGATCAAATATCATACCGCTTCCGTATGCATCCCTCCCTGCTATGTGAAGGATGCGAAGGCTTATGTCGGCGATAAGATGAAGATCTGCACCGTAATAGGATTTCCGAACGGCAATATGACCACGACCGTCAAGGTCCTGGAGACATTTGACGCACTCGATAAGGGCGCCGATGAGATCGATATGGTCATCAACATCGGAAGACTGAAGAGCAGGGATTACGACTACATAAAGCAGGAGATCTCCCTTATCAAGCAGGCGTGCGGGGACCATATCCTCAAGGTCATAATCGAGACCTGCATGCTCACCGATGAAGAGAAGATCAGGATGTGCGAGATCGTTACCGAGGCGGGAGCAGATTACATCAAGACCTCAACAGGCTTTTCAACCGCAGGTGCAACCTTCGATGACGTAAAGCTTTTTGCGGAGCATGTCGGACCCGGGGTTAAGATCAAGGCGGCAGGCGGCATCTCATCACTCGAGGATGCCGAGAAGTTCCTTGAGCTCGGTGCATCCAGACTCGGAACCAGCAGAATTGTAAAGATAGTAAAACAGGGATAAAAGCAAAACCCGGATCTGTGAACAGGTCCGGGTTTTACAATGGATAAGGATAAGATAAGAAAATTATTTTCCGATAAGCTTAAGAAGATAGGGGATCTCGAGCTCAAAGTTGACAGCGTAGTTAACGCGTTCGGGATCGTTATAGGTATTCCTGATGCAGGCCGTGGTGTAATCCGCCGCGATGACAAGTGAGTCGTATATGCTCTTTCCGCTTACGAGGCTTCCGGTGAATGCGCTTGCGTATACATCGCCTGTTCCGTGGGACTTGTAAGGAACCTTTTCCGTACCGTAGCTGAGAAATTCGTCCTTTGCGGTATCGAGACCGATAAAGCCGAAGGATCCGTCCTTTAAGGTCACGCCGGTTATCACGGGGAACTTTATTCCGGTATCTGCCAGCCTTTTAAGTATATCCCTTGTAACATCCTCGGATGCATCCTCGCCGGGATAGTCGATACCGAGTATGAATGCCGCCTCGGAGATATTGGGAAGTGCGATGTCCGCTTCTTTGCAGAGGGTTCCCATCTCGAGTGCAAAGTTTTTATCGAAGCCCACATAGAGATTACCGTTGTCCGCCATTGCGGGATCGACGATCTTGAAAGTTCCTTCCTTTGCAAAGGCCTTAAAGTACTCCTTTACGATCTCTATCTGTCTGAGGCTTCCGAGGTACCCAGTATAGATCGCATCGAATTTAAATCCTTCCTTTATCCAGTGATCCATGATGGGCTCCATATCGTCCGTCAGGTCGCGGAAGGTAAAATCCTTGAACATCGTATGGGTTGAAAGAACGGCGGTCGGTACTATCGCGGTCTCGATGCCCATTGCCGATATTATGGGAAGCGCCACGGTCAGGGAGCACTTTCCTATACATGAGATATCCTGTATTGATGCTACTCTTTTCATATATCCTCCGGGGGACGCTTTGTTTATGATCTGTTAAGTCCCCATAAATATTTTTTAAATATATTTTTTAAGTTGAATTTAACGTTTTTACAAAGTATAATCGTGAACTGGCATTATTGATATACCCATTTCAAATATTTTTTATAATACCAGATAAAAGATGCTCATATACGACACAGAAAAAAAGGGCGACAAGCCGATATATGAATATATATACGAATGCATCAAGCGGGATATCCATTCCGGCTCTCTTAAGAGCGGGCAGAAGCTCCCCTCCAGAAGGCAGATGGCACTCGATAACGGCATTGCGGAGATAACCGTCGCGAATGCCTATTCCCAGCTGGTCACGGAAGGGTATATAGAAAGCCGCGAAAAGAGGGGATACTTCGTCTCTTCCGATATGGATGTGATCTGCAGCGGAGGAGTATGTGAGAATGTCCCCAAAAAGAAGATCTGCAATCTTGATTCGGATCTCTGCGAACCTGATGCGGGATCTAAGGATGATTCGGTCATCAAGCTGACGGATGCAAGTCTTCCCGAGGAAACCTTCCCATTCGATACCTGGTCGAAGATCGCAAGGAAGGTATTTACCGATGACAGGTCCGCCTGCATAAGGACGCCCGAAGCGAGAGGATTACTCAGCCTCAGACAGGCGATAGCCGGATACCTCGAAAGAGCAAGGGGCTTTTCCGCAGATCCCGACCATATAGTCGTGGGACCCGGATGCGAATACCTGAGCAATACGCTTCTGCAGCTTATCGGCGGAAGCGCGATGGTCGCGGTCGAAGATCCCGGATATATGTGCATATGTAAGGTCTATGAGTTCAGCGGACATAAATGCCTCCATATTCCGATCGATGAAAACGGACTTATCACCGAGGGACTTTCGGGAAGCAATGTCAGGATGATCCATGTTTCTCCCTCACATCATTTTCCTACCGGATGTGTCATGAGCGCCGCAAGGCGTGCTTCGCTTGTCTCCTGGGCTAATGAAACCGGTGCATGGATCGTCGAGGATGATTACGATTCGGAATTCAGGTTCGAAGGGAAGCCCGTGCCTCCCATCGCGGCTTCGGATCCCGAAAGAGTCATATATATGAACACGTTCACCAGGACCTTATCACCCTCCTTAAGGGTTGCGTATATGGTTCTTCCCGATGAACTGTTTGATGTTTATTCAAAGAGGATGGATTTCGTATCGGGTACGGTATCGACTTCCGAACAGCTGACACTTGCGTCGTTTATTTCGGACGGATACTACGAAAGACATCTGAACAGGATGAGGAATTTTTACAGGAAAAGAAAGAAAGCCATTTTCGAGGAAATGGAAAGGAGCGGGCTTTCGGGGTATTTTGATGTTGAAGGTGACGGAAGCGGCATGACATTCATGCTACGGGGAAAACTTCCGTTTGATGATAGAAGATTTATCAGCGGAATAAGGGAGAAGGGTCTGACCATGAACTCCCTTGATGAGTATTGCTACAATACGCACAAGTATTCACCGGTACGTTATGTCGTTAATTTCGGCTCGTTATCGGAAGAACAGTTCGCACATGCCGCTGAGGTGATGTGCGATGTAATGAGGAATTGTTTATGTCTAAGTTAAGTGTAAAGAAACCTTTTACGGTACTTGTCATGATCGTCATCATGATAGTGCTGGGTGTCGTAAGTATCATAAGGATGCAGATGGATCTGCTTCCTCAGATAAGTCTGCCGTATGTTCTTGTCATTACCACATATCCCGGAAAATCTCCGGAAGCCGTTGAGGAGACCATATCCAAGCCTCTGGAGCAGGCTCTCGGAACAATCTCGGGTGTTAAGAATGTCTATTCCATAAGCAACGAGAACTATGGTCTCGTGGAACTTGAGTTCACAAGCGGAACCGATCTTGATGCCATCATGGTCAAGGTATACACGCAGATCGATACCGTCAGGGCAGGATGGCCGGACGATGTGGGAATCCCTCAGATAATGGAACTTTCCACGGATATGCTGGCAAACCAGTATCTGGCTGTTTCCTATGAAGGGATGGATATAGACGAACTGTCCCGTTTCACTGAGGAAACGGTGATCCCGGCATTCGAAAGACTGGACGGTGTTGCCAGTGTAAGCCCCAGTGGTCTTATAGAGAAAACCATACAGATCAGCCTTGACCAGGACAAGGTGGATATCCTTAATGCGAAGATCTACGAATATGCCGAGGAGCAGCTGGATGATGCTCTTGAAGACATCATGGAAAACCAGGATGACCTGGATGAAGCAAGGGATCAGCTCATAGATTCCCAGAATGAACTGAACCAGTCACAGATTGACCTGAACCAGAGCCTCCAGGATCTGACGGATGCTTATGCCGATCTGATCCAGTCACAGTATGATCTTGTCGATTCCATCGAGGAGATTGATGATTCCAGAAGGGAACTTGATGATAAAAAGGCGGAACTTGAAGCTAAAAAAAATGAAGCATATGCAAGACTCGCCCAGGCCAGTGAATACTTGGATAAATTAGGCGTATATCAGGCTGAGTATGAAAAATGCCTTGCCGCCGCCGCCCAGTTTACGGCTTTGGGAGATGCCGCAAGTGCTGCAGAACAGATGGCCAAAGCTGCCGAATATGAGGCCATGATCAATGCTATCAAAGCGGCACTTCAGGGTACGGGTATCAGTTCTTATGCCGACCTTGAAAGAATGAAGATGGAGCTGGCGACGACCTTCGGATCTGCCAGTGCACAGATTGCAATCGCCCAGTCACAGCTCGAAGCCGCAAGAGAACAGGCTGAAGGCGGACAGGACCAGATCAACGACGCTTACGAGCAGATCATGGACGGCTTCGAACAGATAGCTGACGGCCAGGAGAAAATAGATGAGGGTCAGCAGCAGATCAACGACGGCTGGCAGTCCTACTACGATGCCGTGCAGCAGTTCAATGACGGACTCGCACAGTTTGAGGTCCAGAGGCAGGAGGCATTAAAGAAGGCGAATTCAAGCGAACTCCTTACCCTTCAGACTCTTTCGCAGCTCATATATGCACAGAATTTCGATATGCCTGCGGGTTATATCGATGATAAGGATGACAACTCATGGCTCCTCAAGATAGGAAATGAATTCGATTCCATAGAGGAAATGGAGAACACCCCCCTTGTGGTCATTGACGGAGTCGGAACCGTTCTTCTTAAGGATGTTGCCAATGTCACCGTGGTGGACAATTCGGATGTGACCTTCACCAGGCTGGGAGTTAACGACGGAGTTATCCTCAGCGTATTTAAGAGCAGTGAATCCGGTGCAAACGATGTAGCCAATACATGTATCAATGAACTGAACAGGCTCGAAGAAAAGTATCCCGGACTTGACATCACTGTCATAATGGATCAGGGCGCATACATTGAGATGATCCTTTCCGTTGTAGTCACCAATATGCTCATCGGTGCAGGACTTGCAATTCTCATACTTGCCCTCTTCCTCAAGGATTTCCTGCCCACACTGGTGGTTGCCATAAGCATTCCTCTGAGCGTGCTTACGGCGCTTGTCGCAATGTATTTCAGCGGAGTGTCTCTCAATATGATGAGCCTCTTCGGAATGAGTCTCGGTATAGGAATGCTCGTCGATAACTCCATAGTCGTTATGGAGAATATTTACCGATTGCGAGGGCGGGGTATAGAAGCCCCGCGTGCTTCGGTACAGGGTGCAAGACAGGTTTTCGGTGCGGTAACGGCATCGACCCTTACCACCATCTGTGTGTTCTTCCCCATGGTATATACCGACGGACTCATCAGGGAGCTGATGATGCCTCTTGCCCTTACCATAATCTACACCCTGCTTTCGTCGCTGCTGATATCAATGACGGTAGTACCCGCAGCATGCTCTACCCTTCTTAAGAATACAAAACCCAAGCCCCACAAGCTCTTTGATCGTGTGATGGAATTGTATGAGAAGGCTCTTTCCTTCTGCCTGAAGGTTAAGATCCTTCCTCTCGGACTTGCTGTCGGACTTCTTGTTTTCAGTATAGTCATCGCACTTCAGTCCGGTATCGTTATGATCCCGAATGCATCTTCTCCCCAGATCCAGGGTTCAGTGACCCTTGATGAGAACCTGACAAGGGAAGAGAGCTACGAGAAGATGGGAACCCTCATAGAAAGACTTGGTCAGATCGAAGGTATCGCATCGGTCTGTGTTATGAGCGGAAATTCCGATATGGCCCTTCTTGTGGGCGCAACAAGCGACGGTTACAGCAATTACTCCCTGATGATCCTCTGTGAAAATGAAGAAGCCGGAGCTGCAGAGATAGAGAAGATAACAGATTCCATGTATGCCGTAGCGGATGAACTCGGACTCGGTGAGACCTTCAGCATCACCTCCGGAATGGATGCCATGGACCAGATGCTTGGAAGCGGACTTTCACTTTCCATATTCGGTGATGATATCGATGAGCTTAACAGGATCAGTGGCGATATCATGGATATAATCGCCACGGTTCCCGGATATACGGATATCTCCAACGGCAATGAGGATGCCAAGCAGATCCTTCACATGTACATAGACAGGGATGCCGCCATTAATGACGGACTTACCGTAGCGCAGATATACCAGGCGATCTACGGAAAGCTTACTACTTCAAGCGTGGTCACCAGCGTCAATCTTGCGGGTGAGAAGCTCGACGTGGAGATAATTACCGGACTTGAGCCTCTCGATGCGCAGAACATCATGGATTACACATTCACCATAGATGACGAGGATGAGGACGGTAATGCCATTACCCGTGACGAGCCTTTAAGCGAATATGCGTCCATAGTGACCGAGAACGGACAGAGATCCATCAACAGACAGAACAGCAGCTACTATATCGACGTCACCGCGGGAGTTGAGGAAGGCTACAATAACGCACTCCTTTCAAGAGAGCTCCTTCCCAAGCTTGAACAGTATGAACTTCCCAGCGGCTATACACTTGACATAGGCGGTGAGACCGAGACCACGACACAGATGATTAGCCAGATGGCGCTTGTTCTCGCACTCGGACTCGTGCTGGTTTATCTGATAATGGTAGCACAGTTCCAAAGTCTTCTTTCGCCCTTCATAATCCTGTTCACGATCCCCCTGGCATTTACCGGTGGTTTCCTGGGACTCAGATTTATGAAGGAGCCCATATCAATGATGTGTCTGATGGGGCTTATGGTGTTGATGGGAACCGTTGTTAATAACGGTATTGTTTACGTTGATTACACCAACCAGCTCCGAAAGGGCGGACTTTCAAGGCATGAAGCCCTCATTGCCGCAGGTAAGACCAGAATGCGTCCCATCCTGATGACCGCAATGACCACCATTCTTGCGGAAGCCAGCCTCTGCATAGGTGATTCCCTTTCATCCCAGCTGGGAAGAGGAATGGGTATTGTCATCATAGGCGGTCTGGCATACGCAACACTCATGACGCTGTTTATAGTTCCCGTGATTTATGATATCTTATTTAGGAAACAGCCGCTCGATATCGATACCGGCTCCGAGAGCCTTGACGATATCCCCGATGATGCGGCGGAATTCTTGAAGGAGAAGAAAGAACGTGAGCAGATTGCAACTCAGGAACGCACTTCTGATGGACCCGAAGACAGGCTTGCAGACGAAAGCGGATCTGATACTGAATGACAGTACTGTCGAAAAGATCATTCCATTAACTGACGAATGTGTCAGTAAAATAGACGAAAATGCCGACGAAGTGATCGATGCCGCGGGTCTTATCGCGGCACCGGGACTTGTCGATGTGCATGTGCACTTCAGGGATCCGGGCTTTACCGCCAAGGAGGATATCCATACGGGCGCAGCGGCCGCTGCCAGGGGAGGATATACTTCCGTAGTCATGATGGGAAATACCGATCCCAGGTGCGACAATGTGGAAACCCTCCGCTATATGCAGGAAAAGGCGGCCAAAGAGCCCATACATATCTATGTCACCTGCAATGCGACCATGGGAATGAAGGGCGCGGAGCTTACCGATATCGATACGCTTCATAAAGCAGGTGCTGTAGGCGTTACCGATGACGGACTTCCCATAATGGATCACGGAGTACTTACACAGGTATTCCTCAAGGCTGCGGCATGCGGAATTCCCGTAAGCCTTCACGAAGAGGATCCTTCACTTATCGAAAATAACGGAGTAAACCGCGGAAAAGCATCCGATCATTACGGGATCGGCGGTTCTCCTTCAGAAGCTGAATATTCGCTCATAAGAAGAGACCTTAAGCTGGCTTCCGGCACCGGAGTGAGCGTGGATATCCAGCATATCTCCACAGCGGAAGGCGTAGAGGCCGTAAGACAGGCCCGTAAGGACGGAGTAAATGTCCACGCCGAAGCAACTCCCCATCACTTTACTCTCACGGATGACGCGGTCATCGCACACGGCACCAATGCCAAGATGAATCCGCCTCTTCGGTCCGAAAGCGACCGCATGGCGATCATAAAGGGACTGCAGGACGGTACCATTGATATGATCGCAACGGATCACGCACCCCATACCACGGAAGAAAAAGCTCTTCCAATAACCAAGGCACCCAGCGGCATAATCGGACTCGAGACCGCACTCGGACTCGGTATCACCGAGCTTGTCAAAAAGGGTTATCTTTCAATGATGGACCTTCTGCGCGTCATGACCATAGGACCCGCGGAGGTTTATAAGCTTGATGCCGGATATATCGCAGAGGGCGGTCCCGCTGATATTGTCCTCATAAATCCCGATGCCGGGTGGACTGTCGAGGATGATTTCGCATCCAAGGCGCATAATACTCCCTTCATCGGAAGGAAGCTCACCGGAAAAGTGATCATGACGATCGCGTCAGGTAAGATCGTTTACGGAAAATAAAGATACGGAGAATCACGGAATGAAAAAGAAAACAGACGGCAGGGTCCTGAGCCGGAAATGCCTTGCCCCCGGAATATTCGACCTTGAGATAGAAACCTGCCTTGCGGCTGATGCAAAGGCAGGGCAGTTTGTCGGGGTTTATACGAAGGATGCGTCAGCACTTCTTCCCAGACCCATCAGTATCTGCGGTGTATCGGATGACAGGAAGAGCATAAGGCTCGTTTACCGTGTTGTGGGAAAGGGAACGGAAGAGTTCTCACATCTTAAAGAGGGTGATGATGTAACCCTTCTCGGAGTTCTCGGAAACGGATACGATATAGAGAAGATAAAAACACTCGGAAATTCCGACACTCCTGTCAGAGCACTTCTTCTCGGAGGAGGTATCGGCGTTCCTCCGATGCTTGAGCTTTCCAAGGAACTGTCGGCAGCAGGCGTAAAGGTCATCTCCGTTATGGGATACAGAAATTCGGATACTTTCCTGCTTGATGAGTTCAAAAAGTATTCTGACACATATGTCGCTTCGGAAGACGGCAGCGTCGGAACCAAAGGAAATGTTCTGGATGCTGTAAGGGAAAACGGAATAGATTTCGACTGCATATGTGCATGCGGTCCCATGCCCATGCTCAGGGCGATAAAGGAATTCGCAGGTGAAAAGACCGCGTTCATTTCCCTTGAAGAGAGAATGGCATGCGGAGTCGGAGCCTGCCTCGGATGCGTCGTGAAAACGGCTCATGAGGATGCCCATTCCCATGTGAACAATGCACGCATCTGCACGGACGGACCGGTATTTGAGGCATCGGAGGTAGAGATATGATCAAAACAGAAGTAACCATAGCCGGTGTCACATTCAAGAATCCCGTAATGGAAGGATCCGGTACATTCGGTTCCGGCATGGAATATTCCGAATTCGTAGATCTGAACAGGCTCGGTGCGGTCGTTACCAAGGGAGTTGCGAATGTTCCCTGGCCCGGCAACCCCACCCCCAGGGTCTGCGAGGTTTACGGAGGAATGCTCAATGCCATAGGTCTTCAGAATCCCGGCATCGAAGTGTTCTGTGAAAGGGACCTTCCCTTTCTTTCAAATTATGACACGAAGGTCATAGTCAATGTCTGCGGAAGATCTGTGGAGGATTATATAGAAGTCGTCGAGAGACTTTCCGACGAGCCGAGGGCCGATATGCTCGAGATCAACGTATCCTGTCCCAATGTCAAGGAAGGTGCGATCGCATTCGGAACCGATCCCGCAGCTCTTTCGAACATTACCAAAGAGATCAAGGCTCATACCAAAAAGCCCGTGATCATGAAGCTTACTCCCAATGTAACGAACATTGCCGAGATGGCGAAGGTGGCCGAGGATGCGGGTGCCGATGCGATATCCCTCATCAATACCATCACCGGCATGAAGATCGATATCGAAAGAAGGAAGTTTGCCCTTGCCAATAAGACCGGCGGAATGAGCGGTCCCGCCATCAAGCCAATCGCCGTCAGAATGGTCTACCAGGCATCACACGCGGTTAAGATTCCCGTCATCGGGATGGGAGGCATAGCTACCGCCGAGGATGCGATCGAATTCATGATGGCAGGTGCCACGGCAGTAAGTGTCGGAATGATGAATTTCGTAAATCCGTACGCAACTGTCGAGTGCGTTGAGGGTATCGAGAAGTATCTCGAGCGCCACGGCATCGATGATATCAATGAACTGATCGGCTGCGTATGATATAATTTGGGTTGTAGCCACTAAAGAATCGGACGGGACGGTCCGATATAGATAATGTAATCATGGATGATTTGTTTCTTTTGCATTGAAAAATGCGAAAGAGAACGCGAAAGGAGAGACGTATGAATGTAAACGGAGTTACATCCTCTCAGGCGGCAAATGCGTACTCGGCTTATACTTCCCAGACAAAGGCAAAAGAAGCCGCAAAGGACGCTGTCACTAATGAAGAGGCAGCAGCGGTATACGAACCCTCGGGTCAGACCGCTGAGACAGGTAAGACTTATACAACCAATACCGATCTCGTAAACAAGCTTAAGGCTGAAGCAGATGCCAGGACCGAAAGCCTCCGCAATCTTGTGGAGAAGCTTCTGGGCCAGCAGGCCACTAAATACGGAGAGGCTACCGATATTTGGTCATTCCTTAAGGATGGCAATTTTGAGGTTGATCCCGAGACCAAGGCGCAGGCACAGGCAGACATCGCCGAGGATGGTTATTGGGGCGTTGAAAAGACAAGCGACCGTATCGTACAGTTCGCTACGGCACTTACAGGCGGAGATCCGGACAAGCTTGACAGCATGATCGAAGCCTTCAAGAAAGGATATGCGCAGGCAGAAGAGACTTGGGGCGGAAAGCTTCCCGAGATCTCCCAGAAAACCTACGACGCCGTTCTCGACAAATTTGAGAAACTCAAGACCGGTGAAACAGATCCTTCGGAATATCTTAACAGATGATCCTTTAATCCATGATTCGAAAGGCTCCTCCCACCTACCCGGGAGGAGCTTTTTTGTGTGTATTAAAAACAGCCGCGGCAGTTTATAATGGATACAGTTGATCTCATCGGAGGAATCATATGATCACCGAAAAAGCATATGCCAAGATAAACTTAAGCCTTGATGTTACCGGAAAGAGACCGGACGGATACCACGAAGTCAGGATGATAATGCAGACCGTGGATATTTCTGATACGCTGACTTTCGAAAAGACTGATGAAGGTATAAGCATCGATGTCGGCGGAAGCGATCTTCCCGTTGATGAAGATAACCTGATCTATAAAGCTGCCAAGGCCGTTACGGATAAATGCGGCATCACGGAAGGCGTAAAGATCAGCCTTGATAAGAATATCCCGATAGCTGCGGGAATGGCGGGCGGAAGCTCGGATGCCGCAGCGACCCTTCGCGGAGTCAACAGACTCTTTGACTGCGGGCTCAGCATGGATGAATTAAGGGAGCTCGGAGTAAAGATAGGTGCCGACGTCCCTTACTGCGTCGAGGGCGGAACCGTGCTCGCCGAGGGCATCGGTGAAAAACTGACAAAGCTTACCCAGCTTCCCGAATTAATCCTGGCGGTTGCAAAACCCGAAAAAGGAGTCTCCACGGGAAATATCTACAAGGCACTTGATGAGATATTTGATAGCGTAGCCCACCCCGATGTGGATGCAATGCTGGGATGCATAAAGAGCTGTACCGGAACGGGCTTCCTTAAATATCTGGGAAATGTCCTCGAATATGTCACGGAGCCCCGCTGCCCTGAGATCACGAATATCAAGAAGATATTTGATGACGGAGGCTCTATCGGAACACTGATGACGGGTTCCGGCCCCACCGTATTTGCTTTCTTTGATGACAGGGATAAGGCTGCAAAAGCCGTGGATGAGATCAGAAATGCGCATCTTGCTGCGGAAAAAGAAAGTTTTGTCACCACATTAAAGAAATTGTATTAAAATCAGTACAATCCGTGGTATTATGTATACAATCATAGTATTTCGGAGGACTATTTTATGCCTAAGGCCAAGGAAGAAGATTTCCTGCCATTAAGAGATTCCGTATATAACAAGCTCAGACAGTCGATCCTTACGGGGGAGCTCCCCGCCGGTGAAAGACTTATGGAGGTTCACCTCGGCGACAAGCTCGGGGTAAGCCGTACACCCATCAGGGAAGCAATCCGTATGCTCGAGCTCGAGGGTCTTGTCACCATGATCCCCAGAAAGGGCGCTATGGTGGCCCAGATAACCGAGAAGAACATGTCGGATGTCCTGGAAGTGAGAAGGGCTCTCGATATCCTCTGTGTCCAGCTTGCGTGCGAAAGGATCACCTCTGATGGAATATCGGACCTTAAGAAAGCAAGGGATGCGTTCGAAAAGGCGGTCGAGACCAATGACAGCAGGGTCATAGCACAGGCCGATGTCGAATTCCACAATGTCATAATCAGCGCCACGGGAAATGACAGGCTCATCAGTCTGGAGGATTCGCTGTCGCTTCCGATGTACAGATACAGATACGAGTACATCAAGGATTCATCGGGACATGACAACCTTGTAAAGGAGCACAGAAGGATCGTAAACGCGATAGAAAAGAGAAATGCCGAGATCGCGGCCGAGGCTGCGGGAGAGCATATCGATAACCAGCGCAGGTCGATCATCCGCCAGATCCGCATGGAACGTGAGGAAGAGACGATGAACGCCCTGTATGGCAAAAGAAAATAAAGAAAGCATACTAAAAGCGGACCCGTAAAGGTCCGCTTTGTTTTGTACTTATGAAGTTGCTCAGCTTATTTGACGGGCTTTGCTCCCGCTTTCTCCTGAAGCTTGTCGACCCAGGCCTTGAATCCCTTCTTGGGAGCCTTTTCGGTAACGGTCTTGCCGTGAAGGCCCTTAACCTCGAGGATATAGATACCGCTGACTGCGGCCTTTACCTCTTTTTTGACGGGAACGTCTTCGAAGATCTTCTCATCACAGATGAGAGACATTATCTGGGGACCGATCTTGGCCTTAACGATGGGCATCTTGGAGCCCCTGAGCGCCTTGGGCGTCTGGTCCAGAACTGCCTGGGGAAGGCCGGCCTCCTTTATCTTCATGCGCTTCTTATCTATTATCAGCATGGAAACATACTGCTTATTGGCCTGAAGCATGGCATTGTTCTCATCCTGCCTCTTCTGCATCTTTTTTCCGACAAAATACAGGACGATGAGAATTATTATAAGTACTACAAGAAATATGATTGCTATTATTGCTGCTTTACCCATATGTCACCTCTTTCAAAAATGCATTGTAGCAAACAAAGGCCCTGTTATCAATAATTTGTTTGTATGCAAGCCCTTTAGGTGGTACAATTGCGTTTGATACGCATATATTTAAGAAAGTTTTTAGAAAGTGACCAGATTATGAAAAAAAGAATTGTTGCATTATTCACGGTTCTTGCACTGCTCAGCCTCAGCGGATGTAAGGGTGACGAGAACGTGTTCACCGACGCTTCCGGCAATAACACCGCAGTGAACTCACCTGCGGATCTCGGAGAATCCGTTACCGTATTTGACTTCGATATGAGCCAGTACGTCGAGGTGGGCGATTACCGTTCGCTTGTCATCGACTATGAGCCCTACGATCTTACCGAGGAAGATGTTGATTACGCATATATGACCTTCATCAATGACTATGCGAACCAGGTGGATCCCGCCAACTATGTTACTGACAGGGAGGTTCACGACGGTGATACTGTCTGCCTTAACTATTGCGGCAAGAAGGACGGCGTTGAATTCCAGGGCGGAACTGCGGAAGGATATCTTCTCAAGATAGGTTCCGGAACCTTTATTCCCGGCTTTGAAGAGGGACTTATCGGAGTAATGCCCGGTGAAGAGATCGACCTTCCCCTCACTTTCCCCGAGGAATATCATTCGGAGGAGCTTGCGGGTCAGGATGTGGTCTTTACCTGTACCGTTACCGGTATCATCACCATTGATTCCATCCTTGCGACCGCCAATGATAACCGCGATGAGGGAACCGATCCCATCGAGACGGAAGAAGACTTAAGGGAGATGTGCCGTCAGGAGCTCATCGAGCAGGTCAAGGCATATGACAGGCAGAACGTCCAGTCCCTGATCACCCAGAACCTTTCCTCGATCGTTACCGAAAAGGCTCCCTTCCCCCAGGAACTTGTCGATGCATATGATGCACTCGTGCTCAAGTCTATCGAGAGCAGTGCGGCGATGTACGGCGTTGATTCCGAGACCCTGCTATCATATTACGGCTACACCGTCGACAGCTATATCGCCAAGTTCAGCCGTCCCCAGCTTGTAAATGACGCCGCTCTCTATGTCATCGCATCCGAGAATAACCTTCTCCAGACTGATGAGGAGTTCGAAGCGGCTCTTCAGGAGTATGCGGATAGCTACAGCGTTACCGTGGACGAACTTCTTACCCAGCTCACCAGGGAAGAGTACAGGGTTTATTTCCTTGAGGAGAACACCCTT
>JAEEGH010008100.1_pt1 | contig 25003 bp, 18 predicted proteins | sample 9134181 | NCBI WGS metagenome assembly JAEEGH01 (sample SAMN16246544, study PRJNA631951) | gut metagenome | biome: gut microbiome; feature: rumen; material: DP-attached | host: Bos | place: Iran: Karaj | collected 2018-10
CGATACAAACCGCCCAGACCTTTGGTCTACAAATGGTGTTGCACGCCAGATTAAACTTCACGAAGGCGGAAAAACTGTTGACTATATGAAGCTCATGAGCAATCACGGAAACAATGATTACGGTGAGCGAGTTGTAACTGTTGACCCTGAACTCAAGGATATTCGTCCTTACATGGTTGCCTTTATGATTACTGGTAAACCAATTGACGACCCTATGCTCAAGGATATTATTCAGACTCAGGAAAAACTGGCCTGGAACTTTGGACGCAAACGTAAGTCAATTTCTATGGGCGTTTACCGCGTAGACCAGATTAAGTTCCCTGTAAAATATCACGCAGTTGACCCTGATAAAACTTCATTTGTACCACTCCAGTGCGAAGCTCCAATGACATGCCGCCAGATTCTTACAGACCATCCAAAAGGAAAAGACTTTGGCTGGATTTTGCAGGACATGAAGAAGTTCCCTCTCTTGAGCGATGCAAAAGACGAAGTTCTTTCTATGGCTCCAATCATCAACAGCGCTACTTTGGGTGCTGTTCAGGTTGGTGACAAAGACCTTATGGTTGAGCTTACTGGTGATAATATTGAAAACCTGATTTTGTCTGCAAACATTGTTGCATGTGACTTTGCAGATCAGGGATATGAAATCAAACCTATTCTTGTAAAGCATCCTTATGACACAGGCCTTGGTAAAGACATTATGGTTCCTTACTACTTCCAGCCTACAACTAAGACAACACTTGCTGCAGTAAACAAGCTTTTGGGAAGCGACTTTGATATGCCAAAGGTTGTAGATGCTCTTACACGCATGGGCAACACAGTAGAAACAAAAGGCGAAGAAATCACTCTTAGCCCAGCTCCATACCGCAACGACTTCCTTCACGAAGTAGATATTATTGAAGACGTAATGATTGGTTGCAATGTAAGCACATTTGAGCCAAGAACTCCACAGGATTTCACTGTTGGACGCCTTCTTCCACTTACAGAGTTCAGCCGCAAAGCAAAAACTTTGATGGTAGGCCTTGGATATCAGGAAATGATCTTCAACTATGTTGGTTCTAAAAAGGACTACGTAGACAATATGCTTATTGACGGCTCAAAAGTAATCGAAATTGCTAACCCAATGAGCGAAAACTACCAGTTTATCCGCCCAGAAATCCTTTCTTCTCTTTGCCGTGCCGAAGCAGGTAGTGCAAACGCTATGTACCCACATAAAATCTTCGAAATTGGTAAGGTTGCTTATCTTAAAGAAGACGAAAACACAGGTACAATCACACGCCAGCACTTAGGCTTCCTTACAGCCGCTGCAAACGCTAACTTCAACACTTTGGCAAGCGAAGTTTCAAGTTTAGTATACTTCCTTGACCACGAATACAAAGTTGTAGAAAGCAGTGATCCACGCTTCATTCCTGGACGTCAGGCAGCCCTCATGGTAAACGGAAAACAGGCCGGAGTATTTGGTGAACTTCACCCACAGGTTCTCGAAAACTGGGGAATCACAACTCCTTGTGTAGCCGGTGAATTGGATCTGGAAGAATTAATCTAATTACTTATAAATCCTTTTTTACAAGGCGGGGACATTCCTCGCCTTTTTTTATAACTCAATTCGAAGTTCGTTTATTCAAAAGCTGTAAATCTGATTTTAGGGTTTTATCGTCTGGGAATTGGAGGAGGCCTTCCTCAAGAATTTCCCGGGCGCGCGTAAGGTTTCCGCTGTTTGCTTCATCTGCAAAATTATTATGAATTATTGCGATAGTGTTTGAATAGAAAACCTGTCGCATTTTTTTTATCTTTGAACTTTTAGGAAGTTGTGCAAGAGCTTCTTCTGATTTATCATATCCACTTTTATAATCCTGCTGGTCCATATAATAATTCAGGTATGCAAGCCATGCGTTTTCAAGATAAAGTTCCCCTCGCTTTAGAAACGCTTCGTGCATATTTTCTGATCTGGCAAGTGTCTGATTTATTAAAGTAATCTGCTCCTGAGCATCAAGATCTTCTATGCTGGAACCAAAAAAAGTATCTGCCAGAACTTCCTGACAGGTTGTAATTTGCTTTTGAGTTACGTAGCCTTTATATTTTTCATAAGCCGCTATTGCCTGCTGATAATCCTTCTGGTGATAACACAACGCTAAAAGATTGTATAAGGCTGTATCCATGCTTTTTTGAAGGAAATCTGTCATGCCCCAGCGATTAATAAAAGTTGTATACCATTCTACGTAATTTTCAAAAACCGAAGCCTCGCTCACATCTATGTTTACATAATTTATTGCAAGAACATCTAAATCTCTGCGGATTTGAGTTGCAGTTGAAGTTTTTTCCTGACGCACAAGTTCGTATCGGGCAGCACCCAACGGCATTGCTTTTATATAATTATCTTCTTCAATACAGTAAGAACAAATATTTCCCGCAATCAATCCCGCAAAAGCTTTGTCACTGATTTCCTGTCTGTTTGCATAATATTTTTTTGGAACTACATAATAGCCTTTGATTTTATCTTCGTTCTCAATTGTTTCGCGGGTTCCCGGATTAAAGCCATAAGGATTTGTCGTTTCCACATCAATTTTTCTGAGCTGCCCTGATTTACTGCCAGGCACATAAATACTGCAAAAAGCATGCTCTGTTGTTTTTTGTCCACGCACATCAAGGCTCGCCGCTTTTGCCGCAGCCATGTAAAGCAGTGCAGACGAAACACAATTGTAAAGACCTGTCTGCAAGGCAACATTTGTTCGGGTTTGATCAAGGTTGTAAGCAGTAAGATAATCTTCATAAAGAAGTTTTAAAACTGCACGGCCTCGTTCTTCTAGACCAAGGTCCATAAAAGAAGGAGAAGTTACCTTTGCCTTAATATCCTCAAATTGATTAAGACAGCGAAGGGCTTCTGATGAGTCCAGGGGGCATTCAGAAAATAAAAGGGCAAGTGTAAATACTTCGTCGGCAGAAAGGTTTGGATTTTCTGGGTTAGTCAAAACAGCTTCTGGTAAAAAGACCGGCTCAATAGAGGGATGCTTCACCTGCACCGAGGCCTGCGCAAAAACAAACGCATTCCAAAACAGAGAAATTAAACAAACAAAAAATATCGTTTTAAGCCATTTCATAAAAAATTATACTTGCTGCCTGCGCAACATTCAGACTGTCAACAGCACTTTGAGAAACTCCTTCATTCATTCCAGCCCATGGAATAATTACAAGCTCATCGCAATTCTTTTTTATAGCATCGCTTATTCCCTGCTCTTCGTTGCCAAGTACTACAAGAATTGGCTTTTTAGAAGAGTTTTTGGCTGCTTCACGCAGAAAACTTACTGATTTTTTGGCATCCAAGGCCGTTCCAATGCGTAGTACTTTTTGGGACAACGCCTCTAAAAGCCTTTCAGATGACTTTACACTGTAAATATTTACATATTCCATGCCACCTTCGGCTACACGATAGCTGCTGGTTGTAATAGAGCTCTGTGCTTCATCAAGCGGAATCACAATATTCTTAATTCCAAAAAAGGCAGCACTGCGCACAATAGCACCAAAATTATTTGCGTTACCTATGCGGTCCAGAAGAACAGCATTTTCTCCATTTGCAATCCAGCTGTCGGTTATATCAGAATCAAGGGGTGTAATTTGTGGTGCTTCTATCATTGCAACAACGCCCTGATGGTGAACAGATCCGCAAAGCTTTTCAAGTTCAGCCGCAGGCTTTTGATTATATATTCCATGCTGTTTTGCAAGCTTTTTGCAAAGGCCTCCAAACTTGGGAGCAACTTCTTCTGTAAAATAAAGGCGAGTAATTCTTTCGGGATGATTTTTTTCAAGCTTTTTTACAGCTGCAAATCCGCATACTGCAAGCTCATTTTTCTGTTTGTTTTTCATACTTATAATATATAGAAAAAACTCAAATATGGTAACAGTTTGTCGCGCGATTTGTTATAATATATATAGAGGAAACAAATGAAAAAAAATTTACTCACATTCAGCTTATCGATATTTGCGGCAGCACGCATGTTTGCACTTCCACCGCTTTTAGGAGACATAAGCTACAAAGCTTCATCAGTCGACAATCTTGATTTTAATATGTCCTGGGAAAACCTCCAGATTAAAAACAGCCCCGATGACAACATCAAAATCGAAATTTACTGCAACAATAAAAAGTTTGCCCCAAAGGTTAGGCTTTCAAATTCAACAATTGTTATTGATTCAATTTCAGTAGGACATCTTATAACCAATTTTGGACAAAAACTCTGTACAGTAATCGTTTACATACCATCGGGAAAAGAGTTTGAAAACGTAAATATCAATCTTTCAAGCGGTAATCTTGAAGAAACTTCAGATATAGCAGCTGGCGGTCTGAATCTTCAAACATCAAGTGGAAACATAAACACAGGATTCCTTACAGGACGAGTTTCAAAAATTATAGCTTCAAGTGGCGCTATAACTATAAAGGGCTTGAGTTCAGATAAAACACTTGTTCAGACAAGCAGCGGAAGAATTAATCTTGATACCATTACGTCCAAGGATCTTGTCATTCAAACATCCAGCGGTTCCATAACAATAGATTCTATCGATTCCGAAGTTACAGCCATGACAACAACAAGCGGAAACATAAAGCTTAAAGATGTAATGTCCAAAAAATTTGATGCAACAACAACAAGCGGCGGAATCTCTGTAGAAGGACTTTTAGCAGAATCATTTGCAACTGCTTCTACAAGCGGAACAACAGGCATTGAACTTAAAGGCGTACCTTCTAAAAAATCCAGCGTTGCAACAACAAGCGGAACAATTTTTGTTTCCCTTCCAAAAGACGCAGCCGCAACAATTCAGGCAAAAACAGTAAATGGAAGTTTTGTAAATGCCTTTACAAAAGAAAAAATCGGTTCACATGCAGACTACAAAGCTGATATTAACGGCGGTGGCACATTAATCTGTTTAAACGCAATTTCTGGAAGAGTTACACTTGATGCAGGCAACGGCATTTCTGATCTTCGAGAAATCCCTGCAAAAACCGGCAAGTCTGATGATGACGTGGTCCAGGTAAATCGCCCGATTTTTGAATAGACGCGGGGTCCCTGAGCCTGTCGAAGGGTTTTTATGAAAAAACTTGTAATTATATTATTCACGATTTTTCTTTCTCTCCCCCTTTTTGCAGATCCAAAGAATATTGTTTACAACGAAGCCTTTAGTTTTTTAGCAATAGAAAATCTTGATATTTCCCTGACATACGAAAACCTTCAGATTTCCCGAATATACGGAGATGAAATTGTTATAGAAATTGGTTCAAACAATATCAAAAAAATCCCGCAGGTATCCGTGCAGAATGAAACGCTCCGAATTATTTCCAACGAACAAAAAACATCCCGCGGTAACAAATGCAACGTTTACCTTTATCTCCCCCAGGATTTTGACGCAAGCGAAATTAAGCTCCACAACGTAAGTGGTTCCATTACCGCAGACATCCTGCAGGCTCAGAATGCCGTTCTCATAAGCAACGTAAGCGGCCGTACAGACATTGCCTCCTGCCAGACCGAACTTTACAAAGCAACCTCCGTTTCCGGCAACATCACCCTACAAAAAATCGCTGTTGATTTCTTTGATTTTAGTTCTACTTCGGGCACCGTTTTCGCAGAACTTGAACAGGCTCCCCTAGCCTCTTCTAAAATCACCAACACTTCAGGTAAATCACAACTCTACTACCCAAAATTCTCAAACTTCGAGCTTTCAACTTTCACAGTTTCCGGCTCCATCAAAACCCCAGACTCTGATTCAAACAAAAAAACCGCCGGCACCAACTATCAATCGATAATCGGCACCGGCGGTCCTCAGATTTCAATCTCCAGCGTTTCTGGAAAAATTGAAATTACTGCGTATTAATTCCCAGGTTATCTCCAAGGATTCTCTGTTGGATAACGTACTCCAGCTGGCTGGTTATATCCAATCTCGTCTACTGCTACGTCGATATATTAGAATACTTCGTAAAATTCCTTGTCGAAGTTGCCATATTCAAAGTATGCGCGATAAATTATTATCGCAATTATCTATTGCCGAACTATCAACTTATTATAATTGATTCAAGAAATTGATTATTCCATTACAGGCTTCATCATCACTCTTATCCAGCCAATTTTTCTTTGATGCTGCAAGCTTCTTTCTGTATTCAGGGTTTGATAATACATTACCTATTCTTTTTCTTATATCGTCCATAGTGTTTTCTTTCATTCCTTTATCACTGAAAATGAAAGTTTCAAGACATTGTATTATTGTTTCCTTGTTTACCGATTGGGATAGCCAGAAAATATCAAAGATATCTTTGTACCTAGTTGAAACTGTACCAAACTTCAAAATTGAACGGAGTTTTTCTGTAAACATCTGTTCTTTAGAGTTGATAAGAAGGCTGACTCCATCTTCTTGAAGTGCAACATCGAAACAAAACTCTTCCTGTTTGATTTCCAAGTGTTTATGTACTCCAAAATCTACCTTGCTGGAAATCTGAAATCCGAACGAATCTTCAATGTTGATAAATGCTCTTTTACCATGATAATCCTGTTGTTTCAACTCTTCTAAGCTACCTTTTAATGTTATCTTGAGTCCATCAATATTATTAAGTTTTTCTACAAATAGTTTTATTGATTCGTCTGCAAGAGAGAAGCGAATGAAATCAATATCCATATCTTGTGTTGCACGACGGATGTTACATGTAATACTTCGCATAACAACACCCCCCTTTATTGTGATATTTCTATTGAATGGGCTTCTACTAATTGCATCAAGTATCACATCCTGGCAGACTTTAGCGGCTGCGTTTTCTTCTGAATATCCATCTTTTATAGCTTTGCTTATTTCCTCTTCAAGACTAATCATTAGAAAACCTCCAGTTGAATAGTATCCATTATTTTTTTAGATGCCGGAAATTTCGAGACATTTTCTTCCAGCCATTGAATATCCAATTCATATGTTTTATTTCGATAGTTAGAAACTATTTCTTTATAATAATCAAATGGAATTTTATTTTTATGTCGTATCAGTTCAATAAGCATTCTCTCTTTTGTATAAACTTTGACGGGAGTTCCTAAAATATTCTTCTCTTCAACACCAAGATTTATCGTTTCTTTTGGATAAAAGAATTGTGTAACCTCTTTATCTTTAATTTTGGTTGAGTTCCGTTCTGTTGCAATAAAGTAGTTGTCAGGAATTTCATCGGTCAAATCCTGATAGTAAAAGGCACTGTTCATTGTGAAAATTGAATCAGGCTGTTTAAATGCAAGCACTGCTAATTTAGAACATGAAGGTTTGTCGGAGTATATACCTTTTTCAATTTTAAACAGTTTTCTTTCTTCAAGTGCTTTTTCAAGAAAATAATCTGTTTTGTATGTTTCAAGACATTGTTTGTATGAATAAAGCATTCTGACCTCCATTAAAGTAAATGCCCAAATATTCTAAAAAAAGTGGACTTCTACTCTGAATATAACGCTGGAAATTAAGTTAGTCAAGTAAATACCCAAAAATTGTAATTTTTGCGGTCATTTACCTTATTTAACTATATATGACACTCTTTAACTAAGCATAAAAAAACCGCTCCTCATATGAGAAGCGGTTTCTTGTCTATAGATCCCCGGGTCAAGCCGGACAATGACAAATCTATGATACTCTTTGCGACGTTTGCGAAGCAAACTCGCCAATTAAGATTTTTGACTTGTCAAAAATCTTAATTATCTCCATGGATTCTCTGTTGGATAGCGTACTCCAGCAGGCTGGTTATATCCAATCTCGCTTACATCTACGCCGATGTACTTGAATACTTCGAAGAGAGCCTTTCCAAAGTGACCGAATGCAACGGCACCGTGGTGTGGGAAGCCCTTTTCGATGAGCCAGTGGCGGTAGAAGCGGCCCATTTCTGGGATAGCGAATACACCAATTGATCCGAATGAGCGTGTAGCAACTGGAAGAACTTCACCCTGTGCAATGTATGCGCGGAGGATATTATCAGCAGTTGACTGCAAGCGGTAGAATGTGATAGGACCTGGAGCGATATCTCCTTCCAAAGTTCCGTTTGTAACTTCGATTGGAAGAGCGCGTGCCATAATCTTCTGATACTTCATTTCGCAGAATGCAAGCTTCTTTGAACATGTGTTTCCACAGTGGAAGCCCATGAATGTATCCTGAAGAGTATAGTTTGTCTTACCCTTGATTTCTGAATTGTACATATCCTTTGGTACAGAGTTGTTGATGTCGAGGAGTGTTACTACATCATCAGAAACGATTGTACCGATGAACTCAGAAAGACATCCGTAAATATCTACTTCACAAGAAACTGGAATTCCTCTTCCTGTAAGGCGGCTGTTTACATAGCAAGGAACGAATCCGAACTGTGTCTGGAATGCAGGCCAACACTTACCAGCAATTGCAACGTACTCGCGGTATCCTTTGTGAGCTTCAACCCAGTCAAGGAGAGTAAGTTCATACTGAGCGAGTTTTGCAAGAACTTCAGGCTTTTTGTTTCCTTTTCCAAGTTCTTTTTCCATGTCTGCAACAACTTCTGGAATTCTCTTATCGTTAGCGTGCTTGTTGAATGCTTCGAACAAGTCAAGTTCTGAGTTTTCTTCAATTTCAACACCAAGGTTGTAAAGCTGTTTAATTGGTGCGTTACAAGCAAGGAAGTTAAGTGGACGTGGTCCGAAAGAAATAATCTTAAGGTGATTCAAAGCATAAACTGCCTTTGCAACTGGAAGGAAGTCGTGAATCATATCTGCACAATCTTCTGCATCTCCAACTGGATATTCAGGAATATATGCTTTGATATTGCGGAGCTGTAAGTTGTATGAAGCATTGAGCATTCCACAGTAAGCATCTCCACGTCCATCCATCAAGCTGTTTCCAGACTCTTCTGCAGCAGCACAGAACATTTTTGGACCATCAAAGTGCTTAGCAAGCAATGTTTCAGAAATTTCTGGACCAAAGTTACCAAGGTAAACACAAAGAGCGTTACATCCAGCCTTCTTAATGTCTTCCAAAGCCTGTACCATGTGGATTTCGCTTTCTACGATACAGATTGGACATTCGTAAATATCGTCTGCTCCATATTTTTTTGTGTAAGCTTCAACAAGAGCCTTTCTGCGGTTCACAGAAAGTGGCTCTGGGAAACAGTCGCGGCTTACTGCGACAATACCAATTTTCATTTTTGGTGAATTATTATTCATTTTTTGCTCCTATAAAAATCTAAACCCGCTATGCGGATAGTTTTTTCATTTGAATTTTATGACTTCTATTTCAGAAGTCAATAGGGGAAATCCCCTTACCCTCTAGAAATATCAATATTAATACCAGTCAAACCTACAAAAGCACCCTGCTTTGCTTCGCTTGAATCTGGATGAGCGATGAGCCACTTGTTGCGTGCCCAAAGCAGCTTGTCTTCAAGATTCTTTTCTTTGATAGCAGGCTTTTCTGTGTTTGTGTCCTTTGGAAGAACGATGATTACACGGAAACCTTCCTTAGAAACTTCGCCGTTCTTAACTGCGTTACATGGTGCATAGTGCAAAGTTGTTTCGTAAACTTCTACAACAGTTCCCTTTGGAACGTAGAAAGCTTCTACAGCGCCAGTATCAAGTTTTCCATTTTTAACACTCTGAAGTGGTGCAAGAAGAAGAACCATATCGTTAGAAGGAATGTTCAATTCAGAACCACGGTGCCACTCAAGACAGTTGAGTTTTGTGTTATAACCGTTGCAGTATCCAACCTGAATAGGCATTCCACCGTAAGCGTTTTCGCTGAATTCTTTAGCAACAGGAAGTGCTTCAAGTCCTGCGTCGCCTGGTTCGTAGATTACTGCGTTTTCAGGCTTTTTTGTAGTTTCATCAAGTTTTTTGAGCAGGTCTGTAACATCGTAACCTGTAAGAACTTTTCCATACTTTGTAAATGCATGGCTATATACTGATTTAATTTTCATTTAAGTACCTCTTAAGCAATGATTATATCACTACATCATAGAATTTCCATCGGGAATTACTCTGATGTTGTAATAATTCTTGTGTGCAGATTTTCAAGAAGATTTGCAGCTTCCTTAAGCTTGTGGGCTGTATTATTAACAGTGCCCGTAGAAGTAGAGAAGTTTTCAATTCCCGAAGAAATCTGACGAACAGTTGCAACAATCTGGTCAAAGGCTGTTGACTGCTGGTAAATAATCTCTTTAATCTGATTTGCAGATTCAACTGTAATTTCAGAAGAAGACTGAATATCATTGAACTTTTCTTTAAGCTTTTCAGAAAGTTCAAGACCTTCACGAATCTTTTCTGTACCAGATTCAGATGTAATAATAAGGTTATCTGAAGAATGCTGAATTTCTGTAATCTTATCCTTAATCTGATCAACAGAGTTTGTAATACCAGCTGCAAGACGGCGAACTTCGTTAGCAACAATATGGAAGTTCTTTCCAGAATCTCCGGCACTAGATGCTTCCAATTCGGCGTTGAAGGCGATAATTCGTGTCTGGTCTGCAATATCATTGATGATTTTTACAATTTCCCAGATGCTTCCAATCTTTTCTCCCAGTTCACGGATTCCTGAAATTGTAGAAACGTTTGCTTCTGTAATTTCTGTCATCTTGTCCAGGTTAGACTGAAGGGTTTCAAAACCGGCATTTACGTTCTTTTCTGTTCCTTCTGCAACAGTTGTTACATCACCAATCTTTTCTACAATGTTTCTTGTCTGACGGTCTGTATCTTCCATTGTTGCAAGAATTTCTTTTACACCTGTAGACTGCTCCAAAGAAGTAGAAGCAGTTGCCTGAGAAATCTCTGAAAGCTCTTCAATAGGAACAACCATTGTGTTACCAATTTCGCGCATATCATCCAAAATAGAACGGAAGAGCAGTACAATCTGATTAATCAGGTAAAGGTTATAAGAAACTTCTGTTTCAAAGTCTGTTGAAGCAAGCTTAACTGTAAAGATATCGTTCTTGATAATGTGGTGCATAGAACCCTGAAGAGCTCCTGATGATACCAGGATACTGTTCAAGAATGAGTAAACCGAAACAATACCAATTACAGCATTAATTGCAAGAACGAATCCAAGACGATTAAGCTGAACGCCGCGCAAACCAGGTCCACTTACATCTGCAGGAAGGAATCCGCCTGTAGGACCAGGAACATTGTTGAAGTAGTAAACATAGAAAAGCATTACTGCAAGCAAAATTCCCCAGATAACAGGAACTGTACAATACAGTGTAAATGTTTTCTGATAAGAAGTTCCAAAGAATGATTTTTTGTTCAAAATCTTTTCATCAATACCATCATCTACAATGCGACATGCATATTCATTACAGATTGCACGAGTATTTGCCAAAGCAAGCAGACAGGCAACATAAGCACCAAGCGCACAACAACACATACTTACAATATTCAACTGAATATTAATGTGCAAAAAGTACTGATAAGTGGCACCAAGAAGGAAAGTACAAGAAAAGAAATAACTAAAGGCTTCTAGCTGTTTACGTCTAGGAAGTTTATGAATTGCAATAAGAAGCTTTGTACGCTCTTCAATTGTAGTTTCTTCTGTTTCCCACTTTTTTACCTTTTTAGATACACGACTCATTAAAAAGTGGTTTGTAATAGGAGAAATACCAAACTGAGCAAACAAAATGCCAATAATTACACCAATAATGATAGCATAGTGATCTTTGAAATTTAAATTCAAAATGAAAACTGTATACAAAAGAATGATGATACCAGCAGCCACATCTGGAATATGGCTGGCATTTAGGATTCTTTGTTCAAGTGAAAGGTTTTTATTATTCTGTTTCATTATTGTACCTCGCTTTTTACTGTTTCATTTGCTTTTTCTGCTTCTGCCTTATCTTCTGCAGATTTAGCAATTACATCTTCTGGCTGGAGCTTTTTCAAGCTGTCAGAAATTGTACAAAGGTTCTGTGCAGAATCGCTGATCTTCTGTGTAGAACCAGAGAATGTTTCTGCTGCTTCAGAAATCTGACGCAAAGTAATAACAATCTGAGCAAAAGAAGCAGTCTGCTGTTCAATAATCTTTTTGATGTCATCAGAAGCATAATCCATACTTTCTGAAGAATGCTGAAGTTCTTCAAATCTAAGATTAAGCTCATTAATAATCTTGTTTCCGTCCAGAATCTTTTTACTTCCGTTCTGAGAAGAAGCAAGCAGTTCATCTGATGAATGCTGAATTTCTATAATACGTTTGCGAATCTCTTCTGTAGACTGAATTGTGCTGTTTGTAAGGCGGCGGATTTCGTTAGCTACAAGAGAGAAGTTTTCACCAACTTCACCGGCACTAGAAGCTTCAAGTTCAGCGTTGAAAGCGATAATGTTTGTCTGGTCTGCAATAGAATTGATGATTCTTGCAATATCATTGATACCAGAAACCTTTTCTGTAAGGTTTTTAATTCCTTCTACAGTTACATCATTTGCACGCTTAATTTCATCCAGCTTCTGCATATTCTGTTTAAGGATATCGAAACCATCACCAATATTGTCTGTTGTACGTTTTGCTACAAGCGAAACTTCACCTATTTTTTCTGCAATGTTCTTTGAAAGGGCATCTGTTTCTTCCATAGCAGAAAGAAGTTCCTTAATTCCCGATGTCTGCTCAAGAGAGGTAACGGCAGTTTCGCGGGAAATAACGGAAAGTTCGTTGCTCGATTCAATAACTTCCATACTGATTCGCTGGCTTTCTTTCAAAATCTTCTGCAAGATTCCAACGATTGTATTGATGAGGTAAACGTTATACATGAACTCGTTAGAGAGGTCGGTTCTTTCAAACTTTACTTTATGCAGGTTTTCCTTGTTCATTCCAGCAAGCAAGTCTTTCATGTTGTTGATAGAACGCATCATTCGCTTAAAGAGCGAGTCTGAATAAATGTGATAGAGGATTGAACCAGAAATGCCCAGGAAAATAAGTCTCATGAAAATTGACTTCATAGACATGTAACCTTCTGTAGAGCGCCAGCCCAAAACATAGAACATGAAGTTTACAAATGCAATTGGTCCAAAAATGTGAAGCAAAGTGATAATTGCAGATTTTGTACCGAATGTGTGGTTCTTTTCTACTTCGTCTTTTGAAACGCCTTTTGCAACAATTTCTGATGCATGGTGTGAACAGATTTTCTGTGTAATTCCAGTCATTGCATGAACACAAGAGAAGTAAGACATAAATCCTAGACCAGCTGTGCTCATAATTAAAGCGTTGCTATCCATGTTAGTCATACCAACTGTAGAGAAGAGCCAGATACTGCCGCAAGCCATATCAATAGTAAATACTGCAATACCAATCTTGGCAGGCATTGCCATCAGCTGCTTCATGAGCTTTGTACGCTCTTTAACAGTAGAGTCATAAGTATAGAATGACACCAAGTCTTCTGTAATAGACTGTGTAACCAGTTTTACTGTTATCAAAGTAACAAGTAACTCAATTAAGATTCCAACCCAAACACCTGTTGCCACAATTGGCATAAGTGTTGCCCACGGAAGTGTGATTAAGTCTGAAAAAATCAGACAGAAGAGAATTGTCAGCACTCCGAAGAAAAGTGTGGAATACTTCAGTCTGGCAAAAACTTCTTTTCCGAAGTCAATGTCTTGATCCTGCTTTTGTGCATCCTTCTTTTTTAATTTCTCTTTTAGACTCATATATACCTCTCTTTATATGAATAAGCTTAAAAATGTTTACACATTATTTAGATGTAAGCGCAACTGCGCCATCCCAATTTTCTGGTTTATTTTCATTAAACTCGTTACAACGAGCCAGCAAAAGCTTGGCGGCCTTATCATTTGGAATAACCTCCAGAGCTTTTTCAAAGTATGGTTTTGCCAATGCAAAAGCACCTTCTGTATAAGACTTAAAGCCCTTTGAATATGCCTCTGTAAAGGCAGATGGCAGCGGCTTTTCATCAGCACGGTAAATGTGAACACTTTCCTTCTTTCCTTTTACCTTTACAGAATCCAGGAGCAGAACGTTCATTTCTTCTGAAAGCTCTTCGCGAACAGCTTCAGAAATAATTACCTTTGCACCATACAGTTTTGTAAGACCTTCCAGGCGGGAAGCAAGGTTTACAGTATCACCAATTACGGTATAACTTGTTTTATCTATACTTCCGATGTTTCCTACAATTACATCACCATAGTGAATACCAATACCGATATCCAGCTTAATTCCTTCCGGGAACTTCATCTTTCCAGTAGAAATCTGGTCCAACTGTGAATACATTTCGATGGCTGCCTGAACGGCGCGCTGTGCATTATCGTTATAACTGATTGGCGCACCAAAAAGAACCATGATTGCATCACCAATAAACTTATCAACCGTACCACCGTACTTCTTTACGATATTTACCATGTGGGTAAAGTATGTGTTCAAGAATCCTACAACGTCTTCCGGCTGGTTAATTTCACTGATAGAAGTAAAACTTCTGATATCGCACATGAGGATTACGACGTTTCGCTTTTCGTTGTTTCCCTGCTGTTCAGATTCGTCTTTCTTAATCATTTCATCAATGATTTCTTCTGGAACGAACTTAGAGAAAACATTACGCAGATTCTTCTCTGAATGCGAAATTGTTTCGTGGTGCAAGGCTTCTTCCAGAATATAGCCCAAAGCTGGCAGAATAAATTCGATGGAAGACTGTACCTTATAGGTCATAATCTTTTTCTTATGAGAAGCAATGTGAATGCTGCCTATAAACTTATCTCCAGCTTTAATTTCATAATCTCTGTAAGATTCAAGTTTAGCAACTTTTGCCTCACCCTGAACAACGTCAGGCACACTTATCATTTCATAAGTAACTGTATGATTCTTTTTTGCCTTCTGTTCGTAATCTGCCTTACAGATATTTACAAGTTCCTGGGCAGTTTCTTCCGGTAAATTTTCTATTCCCGTATTATAGAAACGAGTTTCTGCACCATCCAGAATTAAAGAAATTACATCATATTCGCAAACCTTATATGACATTTCAAATATTTTCTGAACAAGAAGGTCTATATCTTTTACGAATTCAAAGAGTTTCAGTACATTTTTGTCCATGTTCAAGTAAAAATCGCTCTTGTCCATGGCATCTACAACCCAGAACATCAGTTTTTCATCTTCTGACATTTTAGATTCGTATTCTACTCTTTCATTGTTTTCCTGCAGGAAGAATGAGTTTGTTTCTATGTACTTATTCTTCAGCAGTTTTTCCAAACGAATTTTTAATTCATCAAAGTTAGCCTGTGAAATTGAAACAACGTCATCTGCACCAATAGAATTTGACCAGAAGTCTAAAACTGTTTCTTCTGCAGAAAAAAGAATGTATGGAATTGTACTTTTTGTAGAACCTTCTTTTAAGATTCTGCAAAGTTCCATTCCGTCTATAAGCGGCAAGATTTTATCTGCTACAATACAATCTGGACTTGTAGTCATTATTTTTTTAAGAGCTTCTAATCCTGTTTTGAAAATCTCAACGTTATAGCCCTGCTCTTTTAATTCTGTACTAATAAGCTTGGCTAGAACTCTTGATGATTCAACAACATAAATAAGTTTCTTTTCGGAATTACTCATGCAGCAGCTCCTTTACCTTTGCCGTGAGGCTTTCACGTTCAAAGTCTGATTTTACAATATACCCCTGTGCTCCAAGTTTTGTTGCCTTATCCAAAGTGTCGCTTTCAAATACAGAAGAAATCATAATTACAGGAATGTCCTTAAGCTCTTCTTTATGACGAATATTATGCAAAAGAACAAAACCGTCCATTCGAGGCATTTTTACATCGGTAATAACCAGGTCAAAGCGGTGTTCCTTCAGTTTTTCAAGGGCGTCGATACCATCAACCGCAGTAGAAACATTGTAGTTTTCTGCTTCAAGAATAATCTGTTCGATATGGCGTGTTGTATGTGAATCATCTACAACAAGGACAGAATGTATCTTTGGCATTTTGCGAACTTCCAGGTTCTTTACATCGTAAACATTTGTAGTTTTAAAGCGTTTAATTGTATCTGGAATGTTCAAAACCGGAATAATTCGGTAGTTTTCATCGAATACAACGCCCTGTAATGCGTCAAAATCTTTAAGAAGAGGTGGAACCGGCTTAATTACAACTGTTCCGTAGTGCAAAACCTTATCTACCATTACACCAATCTTGCGGTTCAGGTATTCAAGGATGATTACAGAAATGTCATTGCGGGCTACAGCTTTTTTCTCTGATTTTTTATTGATGATATCAAAGTCGTAAACTGGAATAAGCTCGTCGTGAACATTAAGTACAGGACCATGCTGCAGACGAAGGAAGTCTGTTTTATGAACTGTAAGAATTTCTTTTACATAGTGAGAAAGAATAAGGTAAGAATTGTCTGAAACGCTTACAAAGAGACCGTCCTGAGTTGCAAGAGAAGCAGGCAAAGACAGTTCAAAAGTTGTGCCCTTTCCAAACTCTGAATAAACAGAAATCTTTCCTTTAAGGTGGTCCATTTCTGAACGTACAACATCAAGACCTATTCCGCGACCTGATAGTTCTGTCTGCTTATCCTTTGTAGAAAAACCCGACATAAAAATGTACTGCAGCAATTCATTTTCTTCTGCATTTTCTATTTCTGGTTCACGCTCTGGGAAGAGATTAAGAGCCTTTTCTTTTATCTTCTTGTAGTCAATTCCGCGTCCATCATCACGCACTGAAATAAAAATACGGTTAGAAACCTGACTAACAGTAACAGAAATCTGTCCTTTTTCTGGTTTGCCTGCCTTCAAACGCTCCTCAACCGATTCAATTCCATGATCTATAGAATTGCGTACAAGGTGTATAAGAATTGCCGGCAATCGTTCCAAAATGGTCTTATCAATTGTAATTTCTGAGTGAGGAATATCAAAATCTATGTTTTTATTAAGTTTAAGGGCTTCAGAAACAATAGAACGCTTTATAGGCATTAAAATCATATCGAATGGCAACATTCGAAGAGAAATAATGTTTTTCTGAATATCAACGCTCTGGTTTTCAAGAACTGTAATGTTTTCAGAAAGTTCCTGGTAAGCCTGGAAGCCAGCTGAATCGTCTTTACCCTTAAGTACGTCAATTTCGTTTTTAAGCTTAATCTGACGCATAATCAGTTTATCAAGCGACTGAAGGATTGAGTCAATCTGCGAAACCTGAACTTTAATTGTGTTTGAATCGCGGAAATAGTCTGAATTGCGTTCTGCAATTTCTTCTGCCAGGGCATCTTCTACAGAAGTTTTAGAAGATTTGAATTCTGTCTGGAAATCGCCATCTTCCATGGCCTTATCTATGTTTTCCAAAACAGTTTCGTATTCTTCAAAAGTACCGTCACTTCCGTCTTCAAGCTTATCAATAGCGTCATGAATAACCTGAGAAACACCCATCAAAAGCTGAATAATTTTTGTAGGAATTTCTGTCTGGTTACTGTCGATTGTTTTAAAAACTGTTTCCAGATGGTTCATTACCTTTTCTATCTGGGTAAATTCCATCATGCGGGAAGAGCCTTTTAAAGTGTGCAGGTAACGCAGAATTTCTTTAAGAAAGCCTGTGTTTCTGTTTTCTTTTAAGGCCTGGAAAGCGATATCATCAATAGAATCAAGATTTTCCCTTGCTTCCGATATATAATCGGCAATAAACAAAGACTTATCTATTTCCATTATTCTCCCCCTTGGAAAGTATTGCATAATGAACAAATATATGACGGACTGAATGAATCCAGCGTAAAGTCATACGGATTATTTGGTCCGAATTCTATTAGCAGCTCTCTACATTTCTTAAAGTACCAGCTGGCTTTATCTGCCTTGCCCATGTCTCTAAGTACCATTCCGTGGTAGAAGTAGGCAGGCCAGAAGTCCTTTGCTGCCGCTTCTGCATAAGAAAAGAAAGTTTCTGCGGCAGAACGGTTATCTGCATAATATTCAACATAACCCTGCATAAAGAAGGAATAGCGCTTAAACTGTTCACCAGATATTGATTGCGCCACGCTTCTAGCCTTTGCAAAGTCATGACGGCTGATTTCTGCACAAATCTGCTCATAAAGGTTTTTAAAATCTATCTTTGGAACTTCTTCCTTTTCTGCGCCTATATTACGAAGGGCAGAAATTGCAGGCATATCTCGTAAAATTTTTGCTTTTTCTATTTCTAAACGCAGCTTTTCTTTCATTAATGCATCACGCTTTTCTTCTTCTTTTTTCTTTTCAGATGCGTGAATTTTATGCACCGGTGCTTCGCGCTTTCCACGAACAAAATAGTAAACTACTCCATGGTTTGTCTTAGACAGATAGTCTGGAATAATTGTATGGTCAATTGAACCAATTTCGTTCATAGAGAAGAATAGCAATCCTTCGTCTTTTAGACGCTGAGTAACCTTACGAGTAACGTTTACACGGGTTGGCTTGTCAAAATAAATGAAAACATTTCGCATAAAAATGATTTCTGCGTTCTCGTAAAATGGCAGCATAGATTCTGTATCTTGAATAAGATTAAACTTAAATGCGTGAATGTTATTTAAGAAATCTCTATCAAAAATAATTTCTGTATCTGTTCTTTTACTATAAGGTTCAAGAAGTTCATGATATTTCTTTCCGTCTGTTCGCAGAGAGAAAAGTGAATAACGGCCTGCTTTTAAGGTTGCAAGAGCGTTATCATCAATATCTGAAGCATAAATTGTAAGCTTTACACCCATAGAAAGCGCCATTGCCATAAGAGAAATTGGTTCTTCTCCTGTTGAACAGCAGCAGGTCCAGAGGGTAATGCTCTTTCCAATATATTTAGGGAAAACCTCGTTTTTAAGGAAATCAAACTGTTTTTCTTCACGGAAGAAGTAAGTTTCATTTACTGTAACAAGATTAATAATTTCATCAAATTCTCGAGTATGAGGTTCTATGGTCATGCAGTATTCTTTTGGAGTAACACATTTTTCTGCAGCCTTTCTTTTGATGTGGGTATCCAGAGCAGGCTTCTGTGATTCTGCAAGATTAATGCCAGAGTATGAGAGAATTTTTGAATTGATAATGTCTATTACTTCGTTATCTATCATATTTCTCTAAAACCTCTGAACACCAACTAAGCCCCATAATCTATCTGCAATCTGAGTAAGAGGAAGTACCTCACAAGATCCTCCTGCTTCAAATGCAGCTTTTGGCATACCGTAAATTACGCAGGAAGCTTCATCCTGAGTAATTGTGTATCCACCAACGTCTTTTATGTGTTTACAGCCCTTGGCACCATCGGCACCCATTCCTGTAAGTACAACGGCAATACAATCCTGGCCCAAAACTTTTGCGGCGCTATCAAACATTTTATCAACAGCAGGACGCAAAAAATTAACCGGAGCATCGTGATTTAAGAACATGTGGAAATCACCAAACTCATCTAATCCAAAAACCAGATGCATATCTGATGGCGCAAAATAAACATGACCAGGCAAGGCCTTTGTATCATTTTCTGCCAGATGAATTGGAACAGAAGTTTCTGCATTAAGCCATGTAATTAAGTTCTTATCAAAAAATGAGTCTATATGCTGGGTAATAAAAATTGGGAGCGGATAATTCTGCCCAATGGATTTGATTAATTCCAGAAGTGTGCTTGGACCACCGGTAGAAACGCCAATTACAACGGCCTTGAACTTTCTGCCTGCAAAATTTGAGGAAACTTTTTTGAGTGGAGCCGGTGAGCCATCCAAAGAAACGGCAGAAGATGCCGGGTGCTTTTCAAAAAGAATGTCGCGTTTTATATCCAGAATTTTCTGTTCCAGTAAGTTTGTATATTCGGAAAGTTTTTCACAAGAAAGCTTTATAAACTCCGGGCGTTCAATGAACTGGATATTCTTAATGTATGGGCGCTTGGAACCATCAGCATTGTAATAAACCAATGTTGCAAGCTTTCTTTCTTCACAGAATTCAAGCAAAAGATTTGGACGGTCTTTTCCAAAGAAATTTTCATCTATAATGAGTAAATCTGGCTGTAAATTTGCTACAGCAGACTTTAATTCCTCTACTGTAACTGCTTCTCCAATAAACTTTAACTTATTTGATTTTGAAATAATCTCTTTTAAAGTTGAACGGATAATAGATGAAGATTCAGCAACCAAAATCTGTATCATATTTCCTCCACGTCTGAATCATTCACATATTCGATTAGTTTTTTGGCGTCTATCAAATATTGAAGACGTTCGTTTTCAAAATAGCAGGCTATAATACCAAAATGCATAAGCCTGTCTGAATAATAATCTGAAAATGTGGAAAACTTACTTAAATCTAATTTGCACACTTTACATTCAGAAGCGGTTACAAAGGAAACCTGCGAAACCCCATCTTTTTTAAGCATGACCATTGTTCTAATATTTTTTTCTTTTTTTGCTTCACAGAAATTTTCTGCAACATCGTCAAAATTGTAGATGCCAGAGAAGGAGCCGCACATTGAGCCAACATCAAAATCCTTAAGACTTAAGGCTGATTGTACATCGTCATTTGGGATGAGAAAGTCTATATTTGAATATGAAATACAAATAAACTTATTAGGCTGCAGCAATTTCTTTTCCAACTTTTTCTATTATTGCCTGTACTTTAAGTACATAAACTTCTTGGCCATTTACTTTGAGTGTTCCATCGTAGTAATCAGAAAGTTCTTCTTCTACAAAGTGAACCACATCTTTTTCAGCAGCTGTAAAGAAGTCTTTTACATCTGAAATTCTAAAACAGGTGTGGGTTTCATCATTCATAACAATAAAGAGGAATGAATTCTGAGCTTTCTTACCCTCAAGAACTGCAGGATCTATAACAACATATGGATCACCATATCTGTTCAAAACCCCATCAACATATGATGGCACAAATGGCAGTGGAAAAACTGTTGCATCTCTAAGGATTTCTTTTACATCTTCAGCAGGAATTGCGTACAAATTTTTGCCGTCGGCACTCTCACCGATAGTAAAGATAAGCCAAATCGATTTTTTTTCTACTTTTTTTTCTTCATTAATACCAGACTTACTGTTCTTAATTTTTGTTAATAAATTTTCAGACATATCGAATAATTATACAAGTAAATACCCTATGCCGACAAGAAAAATCGAGTTAAAACGTTTTAATTTTTCTTGTGCTTGTTGCTCCATTCTGTTGGGGAAAGACCTGTTTCTTCTCGGAATTGCTTCATAAAATATTTTACATCTGAAAAGCCGCTGCGCTCTGCAACTTCGTAAACTTTATAGCAGCCTTTTTCCAAAAGTTTTTTGGCTTCGTCCAGGCGCATGCGTTTAAGGTATTCATTAAAGTTTACGCCCGTATGTTCCTTGAACTTTTCTGAAAACCAGGTGTAATTTACAGAAACCTGATTTGCTACCATGGCCATGTTTATGTTCTTTGTAAAATGGGTTTTTATGTATTCCAAAGCTTCTGTAATATAAGGCGACTCTTTTGTATCCGCCTTAAGCAGGGCAGAAAGGTAAACGGCATAATCGCAAATGCAGTTTTTCCATTCTGTAAGAGTTTTATATTCAAAGAGGCTTTCTATCATTATGCTTTTTAGGTGCAGGTACATGTCTGTGTCTGTTGTGCCCGGAAAACGGGTAAACATATTTGCCGTAACTTTACGGAATAGGTAATACAGTTTTTCTGAGTTTTCTTTTCCTGCATTCGGCGGAGTTTTTGCATCCTCTGGGTAAGACAAAGCATCTGGGGATGGGGCCGTGGTACAATCACCAAAAATTTTGAATATCTGTCCTACACGACTTTGAACCACTTCTGCATTTTCTATATCGCAGCAGGAAATCATCTTTTCGTATTTTTCTTCCAGCTCCTGAAAGTCTGAAACGTGATTGGCGTCATCATAATAATAGATGCCACCGCGTTTTTGTTCTGCGTAAGGGCGGCCGTCCTGGGGATTAAAAAAGGCCTGCATGGCAGCAATTATAGCCTGTTTGCGCAAGGAACGGAGCATGGAATAATCGTCTGCGGAACCTGAAACACCAACTATGTAATTAGATAAAACTTCCGGGCTAAAGTGAACTTCTGAGCCATCAAAAGGATAAACAATGCAGACTCCGTTGCGGGTGCGCTCCAAAACATAAAAACGCTTGGAACCCATAACGTTATCTACCATGGTGCCTGCATTTTCTCCGTAAATTGTGATGCAATGAAGGCCGTTTTTTACAAGAATTTCAGGCAGGCCTTCTTTATCATCTATGCGGCCATTTTCAAAAATTTGGCGCAATTTTTGCTCATTTCTGGCTTTTTCTTCCTTAATTGAGTCCATAATTGCTGAATTTACGACAGAAATCAGCTCTTTTTTGTCTACAGGCTTAAGAATGTAAGAAATTGCCCCACTCTGAATTGCAGCCTTTGCATAAGGAAAATCATCGTAACCGCTTAGAACTATAATGGCAGGTCTGTCATTTTCTGATGGCATAGCGGCTATGTTTTTCATAAGTTCAACGCCATCCATTACGGGCATGCGGATATCTGTAATTAACAAGGCAGGATGATTTTTCTGGCAGAATTCCAGGGCTTCCTGTCCGTTTTTTGCTTCTATGATCTCCAAAGGAATTTCCAGGCTTTCTGTCAGGATTTTTTTGAGTCCGGCACGAATCAGTTTTTCGTCATCTGCAAGTACAATAGAAATCATTTAAGTTTACCTCCATTGCGCGGAACAGGAATTTTTATAAGAGTGCCTTCACCTTCACGCGAATCTATCTTCATGCGGAAATCTTTTCCGTAAAAAGCTGTAAGTCGCTGCTGTATATTTTTTAAACCGATGCTTCCATTTGAATCGCGCTCATATGTATCATCTTCCAGATATTTGTGTATCTGCTCTAATTTGTCTTTTGGAATTCCAGGACCAAAATCTTTTACGCAAAGCCATATTCTGTCGTATTCGGGGCCATCTTCTGTATAAACGCGGATAACGGCATCTTTTCCAAGCGGTTCAATTGCGTAAAAAAAGGCGTTTTCTACAAGGGGCTGCAGACTCATTTTTGCGATTACCACGTCTTTATATTCCGGCTGAATTTCCGTTTCCAGGGAAATTACATAATCGTTACGGATGTTCAAAAGGTAAACATAAGAGCGAATATAATCTACTTCCTGTTCCAGGGTAACTTCATGAACACGCCAGCGCAGGCAGTAATGCATCAGTTTTCCCAGAACGCTTATGCTTTCTTCTACATCTGCTTCGCCGGCAATAACTGCCTGCATTTTGATTGTCTCGAGGGCATTATACAAAAAGTGGGCGTTTATCTGGTTCTGCATGGCCTTCATTTCGGTGTCTGCAATTAACTGCTGCTCATGCTTTATTTCTTCAATCTGATTGCGCAGTTGTTCTATCATCTTGTTAAAAGTGCGCTGGGCTTCGGTTACTTCATCATGGCCGGTAACTGGAATAGGAAAATCTAATCTTCCTTTTTGAACCTGCTTCATGCCGCCAATTAAAACATAAACTCGGCCCATCAGGCGGGAAGTAAGATAACGGACCAGGAAATACAGAAGCAAAACTGTAATTATAAGGCCTGCAAGAATGCCAGACTGCAGCCAGAAAAGTTCGCGGGTAATACTTTCTGAAGTACAGGTGTGCAGAAGAATAATGTCCATATCTGAAATGCGGATCCAGCTGGAATATCGTCTGTCGTTTTTTTCATTCAAAATCATTCGGCCAGAGGGTTTTGTTGTGCCATGAACCCTGTGGTAGACTTCTTTATAAAACTGATTGTACAGCTTTTCTGTAAGTGGTCGCTGTGCCTGCTCTATTAATGCATTTGTAACTGGAACAAGTTCCATCTGATTAGTTTCTGGATTAAGAATTTCGCGAAAAACGTAATCGTTGTTGTATTTGTTTATTGTCTTAAAAAGAAATGGAAAAAAGTCGCTGGTTTTCATGGCAATCTGGATATAACCAATTTCATGGTGATTTTTTTCCATGCGTCTTGTTGAACAAACTGATTCAAATTTAAGAGAACCCAGATTTCCTAAATAATCTGCGGTATAACCGAATTCCCAGGTGTCCAGGGCAGCAAGATTTGTTCGCGAAGAATTCATAAAGATTGGCCAGCGTTCTGGAATAAGAGGATTATCGCTGAATACTCTAAGGCCATAAATATTTGGAACGGTTTCCAAAGTGCGTTCCAGCATTGTAGTTTCGGAAATCATTGTGCTGATAATTTCTTCTTCACTACTGCGTTCTGGAATTGTAAAAAAAAGTTTGAGGGCACCGTTGCTGTTTACAAGTTGTTCAAAAAGGCTAAAAGATTCTATGTTTTTTATGACGGTTTCGTAGTTTTCCATGAGTAAGCCTTCACTGCTGGACTCAAGTTCTTCTACTCGGGATTTTCTGATTAATCCCATTGCGGTTATTACTATTATTGATAATGGAATTACAACAATGCAGGTGTAGGCAAAAACTAATTTTTGAGAAAAATTCATCTTTGTCATTTTATATGATAAACCTCTGATTGTCGAATTTTGGGGGTGCCGCGGGGGCGTTACGGGGGCGGAGCCCCCGTTCGAGGCTGTAGCGGGGGGGGAGACTTCCCCCTCCCCATACAAAATCTACTACATTCCCAGCTTTTTCTTATTGATGTTCATCAATTCAGTCTGAGCAGCGATAACTTTATCAATGCCCTTGTCTTTCTTGTACTGGTTGAACTCTGCAACAATCTTGTCGAATTCAGATTCTGAACCAGCGCGAATCAACTGTGGAAGAACTTTACCCCAGCGGCGCTGGATGTCTTCGTAAATCAGCTGTTCGTCTGAACCAATTGGGAGTGTAAGTCCGTCGTATGCTGCATATGAGTGTACATATGGACGTGTCCAGAGCTGTGGCTGTTCAAGTGATGGAGCATATTCTGCACCAAACTGTGCCTGCCAAGCTGTATCCATCAACATCCAGTATGTGTACTGTACACCAATGTCTGTTTCCTGCTTGTTCTTGTCGTTCTTATCAAGAGCGGCAACTTCTGGAGTGAGCTTTGGTACTCCGTTTACCATTGTGTATGTTTCACCTTCAATACCAAAGTTTGTATCCATCTGACCTTCTTCTGAAATAAGGTAAGTAAGGAACTG
>JAEEGH010008101.1_pt1 | contig 25002 bp, 23 predicted proteins | sample 9134181 | NCBI WGS metagenome assembly JAEEGH01 (sample SAMN16246544, study PRJNA631951) | gut metagenome | biome: gut microbiome; feature: rumen; material: DP-attached | host: Bos | place: Iran: Karaj | collected 2018-10
AAAAGCTCATTATGTTGACAAATGTGATATTGGTGTAATCAGCACTGATGGCAATGAGATAAGAGTCTTAGTGGGTGCTGTTACCATTGAAAGTAAGACAAAGAATCTCTATGTTCTAACAACCCCTGACACACTTGCGATAAAAGCTGTTATCGTAAACCCCACAAGTCACTTCAGTCGTGAGTATGACTTCCATTTTAAGGACATCGTTATTCCTTATACAGAAGAGAATCTGGGGAGGTTGAAAGCTATTTCAGATAAATACACTGAGTGGTCGAAAACTGCCATAGAAAACAATGTCGGACACATGGAGAAGGACATCGATATAAGCATAGATGACCTATATGTGCATCTCTATGAGACAAGTGGCAATAAAGTGACCAACGAATTTAATATTTCTGTTGAGAAGAAAAAATTCATATTCTGTGTTCCTGCGACAAGAGAAAAGGAACCAATGTTGAGAATCATACTCAATGGTAAGGATCATAAGAAGGACAGTAAGTATTTCGCAGGTTCTCTTTGGTTTAACAACTATAGGGAGTTTGATGATTTTGTAAATTTCATCCAACCAGAGAATCTAACAGACAGACTGAAAAACAAAACCATCGATAAGCTATTCAAATAAGCATTGCTGCTTATTTAATAAGCCATCTGCATAATAATATGTAGGTGGCTTTTATTGATATAATGCAAATAGATATAATTCCGTCTGTATTTTATAGACCAGTATCTATAATTCCGGCAGCCGTGTATAGCGGACTGCGCACAAATATAGGCAAATGTCTATAATTATAGACAATCACCTATATTTTTGTGTAAGGAATTTTTATTTCGCCCCAAAAAGGGAGGTATAACTATATCGGAATCGTCGCGAAATGCTTCCTATGGCCTTCCTATGAGGTCGTTTTTCATTCCAGCATCGGTAAAATGCCCATTTAGGCAAATTTCTTGACAAAAGTATCACTCTTACCGATGCCGATGTTATTGGGCCATGTGCACCCGTCAGGAGATTCAATGATGCCAGTTCTTACAGATACCGGAATGAGGGCGTAATATAATGTGGAGCAAAAGCCCCACATTATTCAGACACCTTATGAACGTTTCATTTGATATTTCCTTCCGGCTGGTTTCATCATCATGCGTCCCATGATGCAGCAGCGACGGCGGTATGCTTCATCATCCTCATCCTTATTTCTACCCCATCCGGTGGTGTCGCCACCGCCACCACCACCGGCATGGGCGATATTTGTAGCTGCATCGACATAGCCCAGGAAGAGTGCGGCGGCACATGCTGCCATCTGTTCCCCCCGATGTGCCAGATCTTCAAAGAATGATGCCCCAATTATTCCACGTAATTCGCTTTGCTGCTTTGGATCCAGGTTCTTTGAAATGTATTCATTAATAGCAGAATAGTCTATCTTCATCTCTTCTGCAGCCATCTCCCAGAAAGTATCGTTGACCTCACTCTGTGTTTTATCGAGAAGGTCAGGAAGTTCTTTGTTCATTTGAAGCTTCATATTATCATACTCCTTCTGTAGATCATGCTTCTTGATGGCGAGGTCGTGCAGCTGCTGTTGAACATTCGCAAGTTGTTCATTTCTGGAGGAAATTTTTCCATTAATTTCATCAAGCTGTTGTTTCTTCTCTCTTAACTCCTGTTCAACCTCTTCGTTACCATTGTCACGCATCTCTTCGAGTGCAGTGATGTCTATCTCTATCCGTTCCTTCTGCTCCTTCAGGTTATTAAGCATCGTATTAATAGACTTCAGCTTTTTCTCGGCAGTCTTTATCTCTGCGTTGATGTCATAGAGCTGCTGTCTCTGCCCGGATAGTATTTGTTCCTGTTCTGATATCTCGGTGGACTGTCGGCCTATCGTCTCATACTGTTCCTCAATGGTCTTTTGGTTTTTCAAGATCTGTTCTTTGAGCCACTGGAGATAGGACTTGTGTTGCCCTCCAGGTGTGCCTCTTTCCATACCGTATTTCTCTGCGATCTTCGCTGCTTCATCCCATATCGCTTTTGTCCTGCGCGAGAACTCATATTTGTTCTCCCCGACGAAAACATGTTTGAAGGAAAGTTTGCCGGATGCTGTTATGGGAACTACTACGCAATGTGCATGTGGAGTCGTCTCGTCGAGATGTACTGTAAACTCCGCAATATTATCCTCACCATATTTCTGCGCAACATATGCGTACATTTCCTTTGCCCATTTTTCGATTTCTTCCTTACGTTCCAGATGTGAATTATCTGCGTAAGGATCGTAGGAAACACGTTGATCACCGAAAGCAAGTTTTACCATTGTTTCATGGGAACCCTGTAGGATGAAACTGGCATATGTTCTGATGCCGACACCTTTAACCTTCAGGTCTTCATCGGGTATGCCCGTATTTGGGTCGCTGATACCATTGGCCTTCAGGATATCCTTGATTCTTCTGGTAATTGATTTTGCCTTGTTGAGAGGTTGAATAACTCCACCTTTTCCTACCTCGAAGTCCAGTCTTGTTCTTGTCGGGTCAAGAGTTCCTGCCAACTTCGCTTTCCATGCGGAGTCATCGCCAATGCGTAGGTTTTCATTGCTGAGTGCGACGGCAAACCTTTTGCCTGGTCGCAAGTCGATTGATTGTTTCTGTTTTTCTACCATATTTCAATTTAGTTTAGAATGGTTTGATAAACGTTTTTAATGAGGGGTCTCGGGGTATCCCTGAGCCTACTTGCCACTGAGCTTGCTCAACCTTGGTGTGTGGCTCTCCCCTTGTGGCATTGATGCCAATAGGGGGGTAGTAGGCTACCCCTATAGCGGAATGTCGCCATACGCGCAAGCGCCTCCGGGGCATTTCGAGGCTCTGCGAGGCTCGTTCCAATGCTGGCGTTCCGCCACTGTTGCCGTAGGCCATTTTGTCGTATTCGAAGTTATGTCGTTTACGTGGCGTATAAGACCACAGAAAAGAATTCATGTTCCGTTGGTCGCAGACGATAGACTTTTCACCTCTGAGGGCTTCTCTGAGGTTCCAGAAATGTTTTTCATTCGACAGTATGATTTAGCCTGATGATTGTCCTATTTCCATCCTTCTCACAGGTCACTGCACCAAGCCGCCTAAGAGAGTCGATGAAGGCACTTGTCGTGTCCCGATTCCAATGCCATGCTTTGGTCAGTTCTATGACACTCGCACCGATGCCGTCATCAGTACCAGACAGCAGTGCTGAATGCTGCCGTTCTATGATGTCACGGAATGCTTCTACGCGCGAGAGTTTCTTGGATGAATTTTTCTGGCCGTGCAGAAGATAGTTCCAGAGTGGTCGACTGGTCGGAATAGTCATTGAATATTCCGCGTTGTTACATTGCAGATTTTTCTGTTCCATTTCCTTATAAATAATGTTCGTGTACTAAATATAATATTCCGCATACGTTTCCACATTGTTTTCCACAAAGATTTGTGTGGAATAAAGTGCGGGATTGCACTGCGGATTTCAATGCCCAAAAGTACGCGGAATTTTTTAATAAGGCTCTCTTGAAAAATTTTATCTCGTATATTAACATTTTCACGACTTACAAAGTTTCCATTATACAGGAAATGGATGGTCTCAATGAAATTTCACATATTTGTATTGGGCAATACAATTTTTCCGAGACTACATATCGAATATATACCTGCAGGCACAAATTTGTCAGACGACCAGCAAGGGGTATAGGGGACAGTATTGAGTGCCCATAGCGTTCACATCACAAAGCTAACGGGACTATTATAGGCTGCGACCGTAGGGAAGCAGCCGCGAGATTTTTATTTGTCATTATTTGACGAATTAAATCTCCGGCATGGTAAGAGCGAACTGCACCGATCAGTAGGGCATGGAACTGATAGTCATCATCACATAGACCGCCAGTATTGCACTGGCCATGATGGTGACAGCCAGCATACCCTCTACCATATAAGTCAATTTCTCTTGCATGGCTATTTGTTATTATCCAGTTCCTCAACCTCGTGCGCTTTGACCCAGCCGTCTGCGACATCATTATCCTCAACCATATTATCACGGCTTATGTATAGCAAGAGTTTACCTCTTGCATCGTTCACCAGACTCAAAGCTGCATCGATGCAATCATTTGCGAGAAGCCGTGTGACCCTATATAAGTCCTCTGTGGCATTCGCTACGAGTGTGTAATCCTGACTGTACTGTTTCATATTCTCTGTGCCTGTTTCTATTCCGTCGGCAGCGGTTTTATGTATGTATCTGATGCGCTGCTGTTAGAGTTATCGGCTGAGTGAGCTTTGTCCTTTTCAAATCTTGATTCTCTCATCAAGTCAGCCGGTATGTCTTATGTAAGCAGTCGTCATCGACTTCGTTTCGCTTATAGCCCTTTTCCTTGCTTCCCCAGAGAGACTGATAAACAGCGGACTACGCCAAGGAATTTCACCCAAAATTTTACGGAATACCCAGATAACATCTGTGGAAGGCTGCAGGAACAATTTTGCGTGAAATAGTGGAACAGTACTTGGCATGACCGCCAGGCTCACTAAATTTGCAAGGGAAAAGGCGTGAAGTAAGTGAAAAGAACCGTCAACGGTGCTTACGACATACCTTGGACGATGATGAGATTCCTTCTTTGTTCATGTCCGGCATATAGTCGCTCACGGACTGGTTGTGTGGAATACCCCGGATTACATCAGGGAATCCATCGGTAATGAAACCATCATGCAAAGAAGGAGTGTATGACGATCATCCGTAAACATTGTTAGTCGGTGATTGATACCTCCGAGTCTGTGAAGGAGTAGCAAGCACTGTATGATGTGTATGCCAGCATACTTGTCATACAGAGACCAACGGCGTTTACAATAAAGATGACCGTTATACTCTACGCTTTGCAAACAAGATGTGTTCCATCCGACGGAGGCCCGTAATCAGAGATTTTTCCTCAACCAATAGAGGCCAAGAGCGGTGTGCCAGGTTTCCAGGATGAGAGGAATAGGTAAGAAAAGGGAATGACCCAAAAAGAGAAAAGATGAAGGCCAGAGAATACGAGAGAGGATAGTGACCTCCCAGAAATATTAACAGGTTCACTATTCAAAGACTGGAGAGGGCGGGTGTGAAAGTATCAAATGAGTGTTATTTGGTATGTTTCGACAAATAGGATGTTCAAATCTAAGTGTGGCGACACAGATCCGTACCGTTGCCATCATGTCCGGCGACCAAAGCACGTAGCACACCAACGTCGATACTGGCGAAGCAGCACTTTGTGCGCCTCAGAGTGAGTTCGACATTGGTATGCGCGGCTGTCCAGAATGGAACTGATAGCAACAGTACAGAGTGCCTGGAGTGACACGAACAACTTTCAATGTTTTATTGTTTTCTTGTTGATATGTTTTTACGTTTATATGTACACATATACACATATAATCTTGAATACATTATTATATATATACATATATCTTTGTGTATTTGTATATGTATATACGTATATCAATGTATTTATGTATTCAAAAATACATCGGATGATGTTGTTTCGAATATTTTTAGTACCTTTGCAGCCAATAAGGTACTGCTGCATCGGTAAGCGAAAAGCCTTTGAGTGTTCTTTGGAATGATGACACGACTCTCCTAATCACATCTCGATTTTTGGCAGACTGTCAAGAGCCTTCTTTTTCAGTTCGTCAACGGCGCGGGTATAAACTTGCACGTATTTGAGACTGCTGTGGCCCAGAAGATCGGCAACAACCTTGATATTGGCACCATTGGAAAGTAACTGGGTACCGAAACTATGCCGGCCACAGTGCCAGGTAATATGTTTGGTAATGCCAGCGGCCTTCGTCCACTGCTTCAGGAAGTGATTGCAGTTATCACCGCCATTGTTTGGGGGTAGTTTGAATATTCGAGTCTCTGGTGTGGCTTCTTTGGGCATTTCGCCTATAATCGCCATCAGGGTATCATTCAGTGGCATCACTACACCGCTTTTGTGGCTGTGACCTACAGTTTTCTTCTGTCTAAAGGAAACGATGCGGTTGGCATAATCGACATCACCATATGTCAATGCTTCGACATCGCAGAACCTGATGCCTGAGAAACAGGTCATGGCGAAAGCCCTGCGAATGTCCGGGTACTTCCACGTATATGGCGTAGAAAAGAGCTGCTGCAGTTCCTCTGCACTGAGGATGTCTTTTACAAGCATATCCTCCTTGTTGTCAAGCACAATGCCTTTACAGGGATTTTCGCTGAAAAGTCCGTCCTCTACACCGGCGAGGATGACTTTCTTGAAGCGACGGTGAACGGATGAGATGCCTGTACCGCGATGATGTTCTGAAATGTAATCAGCAAACTCTTCCATCATTTTCTTGTTAATGTAGCGTGGTTCTATCCTGATGCTGAAATGCGGGTATTTCTCTGTGAGGAACTTCTTGAAGTCATTCAGCCCCATTTCTATAACGCGGACATCTTTCTTCGTGTATTTCTTGATGTAGGTCTGATAATAGTCCAGGAAGTTCACAGATCGCGACTTCTTCAGGCGATAGCCCTCCTTGTTCTGTAGGAACTCCTGTTCACGCTCGAAGCGAATCTTTCGAGCCAGTTCGATGGTTTCTTTGTTCTTTTGGCGCTGGGCCTGAGTCCTTGGGTTAGCCATCAGACGCAGAGAAAGCCCTTCCTTTCTACGAATACATGAACCATTTTCCTCCTTATAGCCCACCTTGTATTCGAGGTAAAGGCTATATTCAGAGCCGTCCTTTACAGGTGCTTTGAGCAGGCGAGGATTCCCTGGCTCGATCAAAAGTGCATTTTTTCCTTTTTCTGCCATCTCGTTTTCTTTTGGTTTCACCTGTCCGCAAAGGTAATAAAAAGAATTCAATTAGGGTGTAGAAAAAGTGTAGTTTTTAACCAAAATTGGGAAAATAAGGGTGTTTTAGGAAAGCAAAAGAAAATCAGACGATTGTCATAACCGCCTGATTTTCTTGCTTTTACCTCCCGACTTTGCTTTTGTTTTCTGCTGTTTTCAGCCTTTAGGTACCCCGACCGCGAATCGAACGCGGAACTAAGTCTTAGGAGGACCTTGTTATATCCATTTAACTATCAGGGCAACGGATTTTTCGTACTTTGCAGGTGCAAAGGTACGAAAAAGTTAAGAATTAAGAGTTAAGAATTAAGAGTTTTTTGCTACCTTTGCAGCATAAAATAACATTTTAAAACGAAAATAATGGGAAAATTAGTAATTAACTCGTACGACGAGTTTGCCGCCCACTTGGGCGAAGAGTTAGGAAAGTCGGAGTGGCTGGAAGTGGATCAGGACCGCATCAACCTGTTTGCTGATGCTACACTGGACCACCAGTGGATTCATGTAGACGTGGCGCGTGCCAAGGAGGAGAGTCCGTATAAGTCGACCATCGCTCACGGTTATCTGACGCTGAGTCTGCTGCCCTACATGTGGGACCAGATTATTGAGGTAAATAATATTAAGATGCTGGTGAACTACGGCATGAACGAGATGCGCTTCGGCCAGCCGGTGATTACAGGCAGTCGCGTGCGCCTGGTGACGACGCTGCACAACATTCAGAACCTGCGCGGCATCTGCAAGGCGGAGATTAAGTTCACCATCGAGATTGAAGGCCAGCGCAAGCCCGCCCTCGAGGGCATTGCAGCGTTCTTGTATTATTTTAACTAGTATATCTAGTAGCTCTAGTCGGACTAGTAAAACTAGAAAAAACTAATAGCAGCCCGCTCGGATGATGAGCGGGCTGCTATTATATATAAAAGGTGTAAACCTTATGCCTTTGCGGGCTCTGCGTCAGCCTCACGGATGGTACGACCCATCACGAGGAAGGCTGTAGGAGCAGCGATGAACAGTGACGACAGGGTACCGAAGACAACACCCAGAATCATTGCGAACGAGAAGCTGCGGATAGAGTCACCACCGAGGATGAAGATACACAGCAACACGATCAATGTCGTTACAGAGGTGTTGATGGTACGAGCCAGCGTCTGGTTCAGCGAGTCGTTGAACAACTGCTGACGGTCGCGCTTGCCATAGAGCTGGAAGTTCTCACGGATACGGTCGAATACCACCACCTTATCGTTGATAGAGTAACCGATCACCGTCAGGATAGCACCGATGAATACCTGATCGATTTCGAGCGACATGGGTACCCAGCCCCACAGTACGCTGTAGAAGCCAATAACCACCAATGCATCGAGAGCCAGCGCGATGGTAGCACCCGTAGAGTAAGCCACATTGCGGAAGCGGAGCAGGATGTAAAGGAAGATGGCAATCAGAGCAATGATAACCGAGATGATAGCACCGTAAGTGATGTCCTTAGCCACAGCGGGACCTACCTTTGCCGAGCTGATGATAGAACCACCCTCGCGGACGTCAGGATTCTTGAAGTCCTCAACCTTAGCCTGGCTGACGAAACCGCCCTTCTTCAGAGCATTGTAGAGAATGGTCTCTGCCTGGTCGTCAACCTCAGGATTGTTCGACTCGATATCCCAGTTGGTAGACACACGGATGGTCTTACCGTCGGTACCCAGAGCGATAACGCTGGTGTTAGCCTCCTTACCGGCATTCTCGCCAACCGTATTGACGAAAGCGCCAGCGAGAGCCTGACGGACTTCCTCAACGTGAGTCTCCTTGTCGAGCGTCACCACATAGTTACGACCACCGGTGAAGTCGATGCTCTGGCTCAAGCCACGAACGAAGAACGAACCGATGAATACGATAGCAGCAACACCCCAAATGAGGAAGCTCTTCTTGTACATACCCATGAAGTTGTACTTAGCATTCTGCATGAGGTTCTTCGAGTAGGCAGTGACGAAGGTGAGGTCGAGCCACTTGTCCTTCTTCAGACGGTTCTCGTAAACCAGACGAGTCAGGAACACAGCGGTGAAGAACGAGCAGAAGATACCGATGATCCAGGTGGTAGCGAAGCCCTTGACAGGACCCGTACCGAAGAACAACAGGATGAAACCGGTAATCAGAGAGGTGACGTTCGAGTCGAAGATAGCGCTGAAGGCGTTAGAGTAACCCTTCTGCACAGCTTCCTTCATGCCCAAGCCACGCTTCAGCTCTTCCTTGATACGCTCATAGATCAGCACGTTAGCATCCACTGCAGTACCCAACGTCAGCACGATACCGGCAATACCAGGCATCGTCAGAGCAGCCTGGAACGAAGTCAGAATACCCAGCGTGAAGAACAGGTTGAACAGCAGTGCGATATCCGAAAGAATACCGGGGATGAAGCCATACAGCATAATCATGTAGATCATCAGCAGCACGAAAGCTACGACGAACGAGATGACACCCTGCTTGATAGACTGAGCACCCAGTGAGGGACCTACCACCTCTTCCTGTACGATACGGGTCGGAGCCGGCATCTTACCAGAGTTCAGTGTATTGGCAAGGTCCTTGGTATCCTCGATGGTGAAGTTACCAGTGATCTGTGAGTTACCACCGTCGATCTGAGTCAGGATACGGGGAGCAGAATATACAGCGTCGTCGAGCACGATAGCTACACCGCGACCGATGTTCTGCTTGGTGATCTGGCTCCAACGGCGAGCACCGTCAGAGTTCATCTGCATCGATACAGAGGGATGACCCATCTGGTCGAAGTCGTCCTTTGAAGAGGTAATCACGTCACCCTCCAGCGGAGCACGACCTGAGGGCTCAGTAATCTTCAGTGCATACAGAGCGAAGACATCGCCCTTGGTGTTCTGACCACCGAAGTCCTCAGCCTTGGCACCCCAACGGAGCTTGCACTCAGCGGGAAGCACAGAAGCGGCAACATTCGAGTAGATGACCTTGTTGACGTCAGCAGTATCGCGAGCATTGGCGTAACCAACGATAGCCAGACCCTGAGGTACGGGCTGGAATACTGCGAACAGAGGATTCTGCTTCAGAGCCTCGGCCTTAGCCTTAGCATCGCTGATCTTGCTGTCCTTCTTAGCCAGCTTAGCAGCCAGGTCGGCAGCAGCAGCCTTTGTAGTGTCGGCAACAGCCTCAGCAACAGCTGTAGTGTCAGCAACAGCAGCAGTCGTATCAATGGCAGCAGCATCAACATCGCCACCCAGCACAGCATACTTCTGGTTCAACTGAGCCAGCAGCGGATAGATCTCCTGAGAGTTGTAGGTCTCCCAGAACTCCAGGTTAGCACTTCCCTGCAGCAACTTACGAACACGCTCAGGCTCCTTGATACCAGGCATCTCGACCATGATACGGCCAGACTGGCCCTCGAGCTTCTGGATGTTGGGCTGAACGACGCCAAACTTATCGATACGGTTACGGACGACGTTGAACGAATTGTCAACGGCTGACTGCACCTCAGTGCGCAGAGCACTCTCCACCTCAGAATCGGTAGAGTTGGTGCTTACCTTGCCCTTCATCTGCTGAGTAGCAAAGATGGCTGCCAAGGGACGTCCGTTTGAATTCTGTTTCCAATACTTGATGAACAGGGAGATAAAGTCGTCCTGACTGGTCTCCTCTTCCTTCTTTGCCTGCTCCATCGACTTCTTGTAGGCTGCGTCGGTCTTGTGGTCGGCCAGCACATCGACTACGTCAGGCACTGACACCTCAAGAATAACGTTCATACCGCCCTTCAGGTCAAGACCCAGGCCAATCTCCATCTCACGGCACTGCTTGAAAGAATAAATTCCGCAGTACACCTTCTCGTTCATGATTGAGTCGAGGTACTCCTGACCGGCTTCCTCGCCCATGGCCGCTGCCTTGTTTTCGTGGTAGCGGGTCACAAACGAAAAGGAGAGGTAGAAGCAGCAAACGAGAATCAGAACGATTGCGATAAATTTTACAATTCCTTTGTTTTGCATTGTTAATTATTTATTATTATAATTTATTGTTTTGCTTTTTTAGCCTGCAAATATACGCTTTTTTCTTCACTTACCGAAATTATTCGGCAATTTTCATACATTTTTTAATGGTTTCTCTTGATTTTTAGCCAACAAATGAGTGGATTATGGTCACTTGCGTCCATTTCACCATCAATTTCGCAATAATAGGGCTCAAGCTTTTCATTACAAAAAAAGTGGTCAATTCGCAACGAAAACGCTTTCTGATTATATGACAAACCGACCCCTCTTCCCGTCTCGACAAAACAGTCGGTCATTACCTCGGACATGGCATGCCGGGAGTAGGAAACGGGGTTATCGTTGAAGTCGCCGCAGACGATGACGGGGTACTGGCTATGCTCCTGAGCGTAGCGACGCACGGCACGAATTTGTCCGGAACGCTTGGCATTGGCTTCAGCCAACTTGATCAGCAGCATTTTCGACTCCTCACGGACGGAGTCGCGCGACATTTCGCCCTTCAGAATCTGGCGATATTGTCTGCGGTCATCCTTGTTCAGGTGACAACTCTCGAAGTGATTGTTGATCACCACCAGCGTATCATCGCCCACCTTCAGCCACCAGGCCACACTGCCATTAGCTTCAGATTTGTAAGGGATGCGCTCCCGTCGTATAATGGGGTATTTCGTATGAATGCCTAAAGCATTGTAGCTCTGCGCCGTATTGGCTATCACCATCGTGTCGTTGTGGGCGAAACGCTTCTCGTAAGAACGGAATGCGTAGCGGCGCCACGTGTCGATGTCTTCCTGAATACAAACGATGTCAGGGTTTTCGTCAAACAGATAGTCGCGCACATGCTCAAAGCCTTGCTCGTATTTATAGTTGCCCCCATAGGCACAAACGTTATAGGAGACGACCTTCAGTGCCCCTTCCGGAATATCCGGTCGCGCGTGAATGGGCATGTAAATACTAATAGGTTCATACGCCAGCAAGAAGCCGCATACGGGAATCCACGCCATGCGCCACTTGAAAATCAGCCAAAAGAAGAGAAAAGCCAGGTTAATCAGCAGAAAGGCCGGCAACGTCATGCCCAGCGTCGAGAGCAAAGGATGGTCGGAAGGATCCAGCCGGTCGCTATAGCCTACCAGCAGCATCACAATGACGGAGGCGACATTCGCCCCCGCTATCACATGAATGGTAAACTGTTTAAGCTTTTTGATCACGACTCGTGGCTTTGGTCAAACAATTTCTTCTTTTCCTCTTTTGTCAGACTATCGTAGCCGCTCTTACGAATTTTGTCAAGAATTGCGTCGACCTCTTCCTGGTTCTGGCGCTTGCGGGCATTATACTCCTCGTCTGTCTCACGACGGCGCTGCGTCTCTTCTGCGTGCATACGGTTATTTCGCTGATCCTGTTGACGCTGGTCATAGCGACGCTTCATATTCTCGAAGAACTCCTGACCACGACTGCGTCCGAAACGCTGACTGGAGTCTGGATGTTTCTGCCAATAGCGAATGAGCAGGAAGCCGAACAGCATACCACCCAGATGGGCCATGTGGGCCACCCCGTCGTTCTGTCCCAAAGCCGAGAAAACCTCGATGGCGATATAACCCACGATGAGCCACTTGGCCTTGATGGGAAATGGGAAGGGGATGATAAACAGTCTTTCGTTAGGAAATATCATACCAAAGGCCAGCAGGATTCCATACACCGCACCCGAAGCTCCAATGGTGGTCCATAGATTAATATAGGCATCGGTGGTCATCTGTATACCGCCTGCATTCACATACTGATAGGCGCTCAGACCCTGTATCGAGAAGTTGGCATACTGCACTATTTCCTGTGTGATGCCTGCACCAATTCCACAAATAATGTAATAAAAAATGAATTTCTTCGGACCCCACACACGTTCGATCACTGAACCGAACATCCACAAGGCAAACATATTAAAGAAAATATGCGTGAAACCGCCATGCAGAAACATGTATGTAAAGAATTGATAAAAATGGAAGTCACTGGCCAAGAAAAAATGCAGGCCTAGCAGCTGCGAGAGGTCTATGCCTCGCAACTCTAAAACCCATGTTGCTGCAAATGCCAAGAAATTGACAATGAGCAGGTTCTTGGTCATCGTAGGAATATTGTTCATCTTACTACTTTTCTGTTAGTTATGCCTTTTGGCTCACGTTTTAACGATTTTGCCATTTCGGGCGCAAAATTACAAAAAATATCCGTGTTTTAGCACAAAAATGGGACAATACAAACTTTTTTTTATGAAAAAACTCATTTTTTTCCTTTTTTTGTTTGTTTTATGAATTCTTTATCCTATATTTGCGTCAGAATTTGACTTAAACATTTTTAATTTAACTTTTAAAACTACAAAATTATGAACAAGACAGAATTAATTGACAAGATTGCACAAGGTGCTGGTCTGACCAAAATTGACGCAAAGAAGGCCCTCGAGGCAGGTATTGAGGCTGTAAAGGCTGCTCTCGTAGCAGGTGATAAGGTACAGCTCGTAGGTTTCGGTACTTTCGCCGTTAACGAGAAGCCCGCCCGTGAGGGTATCAACCCCGCTACCAAGCAGAAGATCAAGATCGCTGCTAAGAAGGTTGCTAAGTTCAAGGCTGGTCAGGAGTTTGCTGAAGCTGTTAACAAGTAATCTTTGTAAAATAAAATTCAAGAGGCCTCATCTTTCTGACGAGGCCTCTTTTTTTGTTGTATGCCGTCAGCCAAAAGTACATGGCCAACAGTAAGAAGTCTTATTAGGGCTGCTTGCCGATATAAGCCAAGATACCGCCATCGACGTAGAGCACGTGACCATTGACAGCATCTGAAGCGTGCGAAGCCAAGAACACAGCGGGACCACCCAGCTCAGAAGGATCGAGCCAGCGTCCTGCGGGAGTCTTTGCACAAATGAACGAATCGAACGGGTGACGGCTTCCGTCTGGCTGACGCTCACGAAGGGGAGCAGTCTGCGGGGTAGCGATGTAACCCGGGCCGATACCGTTACACTGGATGTTATATTCACCATATTCCGAGCAGATGTTACGAGTGAGCATCTTCAGGCCACCCTTGGCAGCAGCATAAGCACTAACCGTCTCACGACCCAGCTCAGACATCATCGAGCAGATATTGATGATCTTACCCTCCTTGCGCTCCATCATTTCAGGAATAACGGCGGAGGCACAGATGAACGGACCAACGAGGTCGATGTCAATCACCTGCTGGAACTCGGCGCGCTTCATCTCGTGCATGGGAATACGCTTGATGATACCTGCATTGTTGACGAGGATATCGATGTTACCAACCTCAGCGTGAATCTTCTCAACGAGGGCCTTTACAGCATTCTCGTCTGTCACGTCGCAAACGTAACCCTTCACGTTGGTGATTCCGGCCTCTTTGTAGTTGTCGAGACCGCGCTGCAGAGCAGCTTCGTTGATGTCGTTGAAGATGATGGTCTTAATACCAGCAGCCACAAAAGCCTTGGCAATGTTGAAACCGATGCCGTAAGATGCGCCGGTAATCCAGGCGTTCTTACCTTCTAATGAAAATAGATTTGCCATAATAGTTTGTTATTTTAAATCAGTAATTAAAGAAAAGTCTTGATCTCCATAGTCCAAATTCTCGCCACCCATACCCCAGATGAAAGTGTAGTTGTGGGTAGCCGCTGCAGAATGGATGCTCCATTCGGGCGAGAGCACTGCCTGTTCGTTATGCATCCACAAATGACGCGTCTCCTGCGGTTCACCCACAAAATGGCAGACAGCCTGGTCGGCAGGCAGTTCAAAATAGAAATAGGCCTCCATGCGACGGGCGTGAACGTGGGCAGGCATCGTGTTCCACACAGAGCCGATAGCCAGTTCCGTCATACCCATTTGCAGCTGGCAGGTTGGCAACACCTGATTGACAAGCATTTTGTTGATATTCCGCTCGTTCGACATCTCCAGACTACCCATATGGGCCACCACAGCATCCTGTTTCGTGACCTTCTTGCAGGGATAAACCGCATGGGCCGTAGTGGAATTGAAGTAGAACTTGGCGGGATTGGCGGCATCCTTTGACAAGAAACTCACCTGCCGGTCGCCCTTGCCGATATACAACGCCTCCTTATAGTCCAAGTCGAACACTGCGTCGCCTACCCTCACCTGTCCGGCACCGCCGACATTGAATATGCCCACCTCACGACGGGTCGTGAAGTAGTCGGCTTTCAGTGGGTCGATAGCCTCGAGCAACAAGGTTTCGCTGACGGGCATAGCACCGCCAACCACCATGCGGTCATACATGGAATAAACCATGTTGACTTCATCCTGGCTAAAAACTTGTTCTATCAGGAAATCTCTACGAAGGCGCTGGGTATCATAGGCCTTCGCGTCCTCCGGATGGGCCGCAAAGCGTGTCTCGTAGTTTGTCTTCATCGTTGTCCAAGGCGGATTCGAACCACCACAAACAGAACCAAAACCTGTTGTGCTACCATTACACCATTGGACAATCGCGCTTGTTAGCGGATGCAAAGGTAGTGGTTTTTTAGGCCACTACCAAATTTTTTATCGATTATTTCACGATAAGCAGGTAATAATTCTTCTTACCCTTCTGAGCCAGCAGGTACTTTCCGTCAATCAGATCGTCGACAGTGACGGCACGATTCTGGTCAGTCAGCTTCTCTTTGTTCAGCGAAACGCCACCACCCTGCACCATCTTGCGCATCTCGCCCTTCGAGGGGAACACGGGAGCAACGGTAGTGAAAAGTTCAATAGCCGGCTGGCCTAACTGGTCCTTACTGATTTCATACTGGGGAACACCATCGAACACGTCCAGGAAGGTCTGCTCGTCCAATTTCTCCAGTCCCTCCTTGGTCGACTTGCCAAAGAGCAGATTAGAAGCTTCGATAGCTGCATCAAGAGCCTCCTGCGAGTGTACCATAACAGTGACTTCCTCAGCCAGGCGCTTCTGCAGCACACGACGACCGGGATCCTGCTTATGCTCCTCGACGAGTGCGTCGATGACGTCCTTCTCCAACGAGGTGAAGATCTTGATATACTTCTCGGCATCGTCATCGCTGACATTCAGCCAGAACTGATAGAACTTATAGGGTGTGGTGCGCTTGGGATCGAGCCAGATGTTGCCACTCTCCGTCTTACCGAACTTCTTACCATCGCTCTTGGTAATCAGCGGACAAGTCAGGGCGAAAGCCTCGTTTTCGTAGCCCAGCGTACGGCGAATCAACTCCGTACCAGTAGTGATGTTACCCCACTGGTCGTTACCGCCCAACTGCAGCTTGCAGTTCTTATGCTGATAGAGATACAGGAAATCATAGCCCTGCAGCAGCTGATAGGTGAACTCCGTGAAAGAAAGACCGTCGCGGGCCGTACCGTTCAGACGCTGCTGTACGCTGTCCTTGGCCATCATGTAGTTGACGGTGATGTGCTTACCCACCTCACGGGCAAAGTCCAGGAAGGTAAAGTCCTTCATCCAGTCGTAGTTATTCACCATCTCGGCGGCATTAGGTCCTTCGGCTTCGAAGTCGAGGAACTTAGATACCTGTGCCTTGATACACTCCTGATTATGGCGAAGTGTCTCTTCGTTCAGTAGGTTGCGCTCCTGGCTCTTGCCCGAGGGGTCACCAATCATACCGGTAGCACCACCCACCAGGATGATAGGCTTATGTCCGCAACGCTGCAAGTGGCGCAGCATCATGATACCACAAAGGTGACCGATATGCAGAGAGTCGGCCGTAGGATCAGTTCCCAAATAGGCTGTTACCATTTCCTTCTGGAGCAGCTCTTCTGTGCCAGGCATCATCTGTGCCAGCATGCCGCGCCATTTCAGTTCTTCAACAAAGTTCTTAATCATCGAATGATTCTGTTATAAATTAAAAATATGTGATGGGGCTCCGAATTCTCGGGAAACTTACGGCACCGGGTCATAGCCCGAACCACCCCATGGATTGCATCTTAAAATTCGCCGGATGGCGAGATATAGTCCCTTTATCGGACCATGTTTCAACAATGCCTGACGAGCGTACTCGCTGCACGTTGGCGTGAAACGGCACGAGGGGCCCAGCAGTGGCGATATGCATATCTGATAAAACCGGATGGGCAGTATCAGCAACCACGCCAGCGTTCTCGATATATAGTGGAGCAAGGTTTTCATAACTTTTCTGCCACCCGTTGCATCAGACCGACCACTCGCGATTCCACATCGCGTGAGGGGCGATGTTCGTCAGACAGCCAAATAAAGGCTAACAGCAGTTGTTCGTGCTCCGCCAATGCCTCATACAACAGTTCCTTGTGCTGACGAAAGGCTTCACGCACCTGTCGCTTGACACGGTTTCTGTCTACGGCATGCTTGAATCGCTTCTTTGGGACGCTGACGAGTATCTGGACAGGTGCCTCGCCTTGCGCGCGTTCCTTTTTTATATATACTACTCTTAACGGAAATGAAGCCATCGACTGGCTGCATCCTCCTCCAAAGAGCGTATCTATCAGCTTCTTGCTGACTATGCGCTCCCGCTTCTTCAAACAAGGAGCCATCATTGTCACGTAAAGCTTGGGTTAATCTTGGGTTTCCAGTAAATAGTGCTGCAGGGCTCCCGTCATCGAAGGATACTTCTCTGTCGGAGCCTCCAAGTCGAGGCGCAGGCCTGCATCACGGGCAGCCTTTGCCGTAGCAGGACCAAAGGTTGCAATGGCGATGTCGCCCTGATTGAAATCAGGGAAATTCTTAGTCAAAGCCTCAATACCAGAAGGACTAAAGAACACGAGCATATCGTAGTCGAATGTCTTCACCTCCTCAGGGGTAAAGTCGTTGCTGACCGTGCGATACATCACGCACTCGCAATGATTCAGCTTCTTGGAATCAAGCATCTGGGCGATAGCGTCGTTGTGGACGTCGCTCATGGGGACAAGATATTTCTCTGCCTTGTGCTTAGCCATCGTGGGTACGAGGTCGTCAATCTTACCCGTTGTTCCGAAGAACACCTTACGCTTGCGATACTGCACATATTTCTGAATGTACAGCGAAATAGTCTCTGTGACACAGAAATACTTCATGTCCTCAGGGATAGCCAGGCGCATCTCCTTGGCCAGCGTAAAGAAATGGTCGATAGCATGGCGCGAGGTGAACACAATAGCTGTATAGTCGAGAATGTTCACCTTCTGAGTACGGAATTCCTTTGCAGAAATTCCCTCAACCTTGATGAACGGGCGGAACACCAACTCCACACCGAATCTAGACGCAATGTCATAATAAGGCGATTTCTCGCTTGACGGTTTCGGTTGTGAAACCAAAATCTTTTTTATCATTCTTGTCCTAAAAATTTATTTTCAAACTATTTGCCGTAAACACCAGCGCACCCCAAAAAAGGAGCAAAGGTATGATTTCGAGGGTGCAAAAGTACAAAATAATCTGCAATTTAACGACATTTTGTCGGAAAAAGATAAGAAAACACTTGAAAAGCTTTAGAATTTTAACGATTAACAAGACAAAAATGACATAAATGACTGCATTTTGGATGGGGATATCGAAATAAGTCCATACGACTACCAAGGGGAAGAGCAGTACACCTTCAACCGATGTGATATACAGAAACGACCTCATCCATTGTCGGTTCTTTTTACCACCAAAGAACACAGTATTGACCATCGAATACAGTCCGATTTTCAGTAGGTAATACGCTACCGTAATACCCAGGAAGATGGCTATCAGTTGATATTGGGAACCCAGCGTGAAAGTGTCTCCGATATAGTTGAGTGTATAGAAGTAGAACAGCATAGCCAAGAGCGAGCTATTCAGAAAAGCAAGGAATAACTGGAAGCGCATTTCCAACCCAGTCTCCGTAATTTCCGTCAGACCATCCCGATGGGTATTGAAGAAATGCTTCGTCTGGCGCACAACGAACTGTCGGGTGTTTGAGAAAGCCACTGCTGCAAGAACGAACAGCACCAACAGCAGCAGCGTAATGACATCGTCGTTACGAGCCGAATAGGGAACAGGGTCGCCCGCCACCCCAAGACGTCCGCCGGGCAGTTCCGGATGAAATAATGAATCTTTCGAGAAAAACCCTTCGCGATAGTACTGCGGCAAACTGATGTCCAACAGGTTGTGCCCCCTGTTGTGACCAGGCAGGTGTAGTGTGTCGGGGCGACTGCTCCAACGAATCTCGGAGGGTTTGAAATGTGCTTGAATGGCAGAGTCCTGCTGGGCAGGTGTTGCGTTTCGTGGCAACCAACTGAGCACCATTTTCGGAGTCAGTACAGTGCGATGGTGAACAGCGGTATCCGCCTGCACACCCACACCTTCTTGCCCGAAGACGCCTTCCTGCTGCAGTGCCATGCTTGAATCCTTGACTTAAATGCCAAAAGCCCGTTTGATGTCGTCTACCCGGTCCAGCTTCTCCCACGTAAACAACTCCACATCAATGGTTTTCGTCTCGTGATAGCGGCTGGTGAAGGTCTTTTTCACCACCTCCGACTGACGTCCCATGTGACCATAGGCGGCCGTTTCGAGATACATGGGCTGGCGCAACTTCAGCGTACGTTCAATAGCCTTCGGACGCAGGTCGAAGAGCTGCTCAATCTTCTGGGCGATTTCGCCGTCGGACATTTTTACACGCGAGCGGCCATAGGTGTTCACATAGATGTTCATGGGCTTGGCCACACCGATAGCATAGCTCACCTGAACGAGCATCTCGTCGGCAACACCCGCTGCCACCATGTTCTTGGCAATATGACGAGCGGCATAGGCTGCCGAGCGGTCTACCTTCGACGAGTCCTTGCCCGAGAAGGCACCGCCACCATGAGCACCCTTGCCACCATAGGTGTCGACAATAATCTTACGACCTGTCAGACCCGTATCGCCGTGGGGGCCACCAATGACGAACTTACCCGTCGGATTCACGTAGTACTTGATGTCGTCACCAAACAGCGACAACACATTCTCTGCATGAATCTGCTGTTTCACACGGGGAATGAGGATATTGATGACGTCGTCCTTGATCTTGGCCAACATCGCCTCATCCTCGTCAAACTCGTCGTGCTGCGTAGAAACCACGATGGTGTCAATGCGCTCGGGAATACCCGCGTCGCTGTACTGCACCGTCACCTGGCTCTTGGCATCAGGACGGAGATAGGTCATCACCTTACCCTCCCTGCGGATGTCCGCCAGGGTGCGCATGATGAGATGAGCCAGGTCGAGCGACACAGGCATCAGGTTCTCCGTCTCGTTAGTGGCATAACCGAACATCATGCCCTGATCACCAGCACCTTGTTCGTCTTCGTCGCCATTATCGACACCGCGATTGATGTCTTCGCTTTGTTCGTGAATGGCCGTCAGAATACCACACGAATTACCGTCGAACTGGTATTCTGCTTTCGTATAGCCAATCTTCTTGATGGTCTTACGGGCAATGGTCTGCAGGTCGATATACACCTCGCTGCGCACCTCGCCCATCAGCACCACCTGACCCGTGGTGACAAACGACTCACATGCCACGCGGGCATGTGGGTCGTAAGCCAGAAACTGGTCCAGAATGGCATCACTAATCTGGTCGGCCACCTTGTCGGGATGGCCTTCCGATACTGATTCTGATGAAAATAAATATGACATCTATAATTATGAATTATGCATTATAAATTATGAATTACTCTGCCGGCAACATGATGATCTCTGCACGGTTGCCTGCCTTCAGCAGCTCCTTGGCAAAGGCGCTGATGGTTTCCACGGTCTGGGCATTAACCACCTGCTCGTACGCTGTGTGGAAGTCGAGGTTCCACTTGCGCCACGTATTGATGCGGCCCAGCCAGTAAGAGTTCTGCTTCAGCTGGTCACCATGGTTCTTCAGCATGTATTCCTTCACCTTCACCAGCTTGTCGGCGTCGCAGGTCTTCGTCAGTGTCTCCACCTCGTCGCGCATAATCATGATGGCGGTATCGGCCTTCTCGGGCTTCATCGGGCAATAGGCCAGCACCTGTGCGTCGGTCTCGAAGTCGTTACGGCTCATACCTGCCTGTGCCACAACGGTATAGGCAGCGCTGGCGTCCTCGCGAATCTTCTTCAGATATTCCATGCTCAGAATCTGTCCCACCATATCGGCCTTGACAGCGTTCTCCAGGGTGTAGGGGATGTCGTTCGAGTACCAAACCATCACGCCAATGGCCTTCGGCGTCTCTGCCTTGTGCTTGAAGTTGTTGATGACAACACCCTTGAAGTCTGTCGACACGTCCTTGCTCTTCACCACCTTACCCTTGGCAGGCAGTGCAGCCAGATACTGCTCGATGAGTGGACGGATGGTTGCCTCGTCGTAGTTACCAATGATGGTAAAGGTATAGGCAGCGGCATTGGCTGTGCGCTCCTTGGCAATCTCCAGGATGCGGTCGTAGTTCACCTGAGGCAGGTCGGCCACGTCGATGCTCTTGAAGCGGGGGTTATGACTGGTCATGGTGGCAATCAGCGAATCGCTGAACACAGCCTCAGGCTGCAACAGGCGGTTCTTCAGCGACACCTCAACGGTCTGCATCAGATTGTCGTACGACTTCTGGTCCTTGGCGATATTGGTGAAGTAGAGATACACCAGTTGCAGCATGGTCTCCACGTCCTTGGGAGTAGAGCTACCGTTCACATACTGGCGATATTCATCCAACGAGAGCGATGCACTGGCAATCTTGCCGGCCAGAGCCTTCTCCAGCTCCGTGTGCGAGAAATTGCCCAGACCGCTGGCCTCGACGACGTCGCCAAACAGCTTGATGTTGGCATAGTCCTTCTCACCATACAGGGCAGAACCACCGAAGCCCTCACCGCGCAGCAGCACCTGGTCCTTCTTCAGGTCGGTCTGCTTCAGCACAACGGTCACACCGTTCGACAGCGTCAGCTCGGTATAGCCGAAGAGGTCGTTCTTCACCTCCTTCTTGATAGAGCCCTTCTTGGGCAGCTCGGTCATCAGAGGCTCGTCCTTCACATTGTCCACATAAGCCTCAATCTGGGCTGTGCGGGCTGTGGCGATGGCCTTCTTCACACCGTCCTCAGTGGGATAAACGGCACCGTCCTTCTCGGTATTGAAGTTCAGCACCACCAGATTGGTGTCAGTCTTCGAAACCAGCTCCTGCATCACCATATTGACAGCCTCCAGGGGCAATACGGGAATCAGCTGCTTCATCGTCTCGTGGGTATAGTCAATGCTGGGGATAGGCTCCTTGTTCAGGAAGTGCTGCACATACTGATTCACAAAGTGGCTGTTGTAGCGCTTGTCCTTGTTCGAGTACTGCTTGTCGAGATTACTCTCATAGTTAGCCTTGAAACGGTTGTACTCCGTAGGAGTGAAACCGAACTCGGCAGCACGACGGGCCTCAGTCAGGGCAGCGGCCAGAGCGGCCTCAGTCTGTCCGTCCTTGGGAATGACATCCAGTCCGAAAGCGTCAACGGGACGCGACAGCAGATACGTTCCGTCCTCGGCATTAGCCTGCAGGAAGGGACTCTCGGGCTTCTCGGCATACTCGCGCAGACGGTCGTTCAGCATCGTGATGGCAGCATCCTTGATGTAGTCGGCAATCATATAAGCCATCGTACCCTTCAGCGAATCGGGGAACGTCTCGTGCTTCATCATCGCCGAAATCATGTTTACGCGCTGCTCCTTGTCCTTGTCAATCACGATGATAGCCTCGTTATTGTCGGGAACGGCCTCGTCCATGACCAGTGCACGGTTCTCGGGCAGTTCGATGGGCGAGAACAGCGTCTTGATCTTCTGCTCAATCTTGTCCACATCCACGTCACCGACGACGATGATGGCCTGGTTGTCAGGGCGATACCACTTCTCGTAGTAAGACTGCAGGAAAGGACGCTCGAAGTTGTCGATAATCTCCATCAGACCGATAGGCATGCGGTGGCCGTACTTCGAGTTCGGATACAGCTTGGGCAGGTCGCGCTCCAACATACGCATCTGGGCACTGGTGCGCAGACGCCACTCCTCGTGAATCACGCCGCGCTCCTTCTCAATCTCCTCCTGCTCCAGCAGCAAGCCGTCGGCCCAGTCGAAGAGAATCAGCAGACACGAGTCCACGATACCCTCACGCGTCGTGGGCACGTTGCTGATGTTATACACCGTCTGGTCAATGCTGGTATAGGCATTCAGGTCAGTACCGAACTTCACGCCAACGCTCTCACACCAGCGCAGCAACTCGTTACCCTTGAAATGTTTCGAACCGTTAAAGGCCATGTGCTCCAGGAAGTGGGCCAGACCGCGCTGGTCGTCGTTCTCCTGAATCGAGCCTACACGCTGGGCGATGTAGAACTCAGCGCGCTGTTCGGGCCAGTTGTTGTGACGAATGTAATAAGTCAGTCCATTGTCCAGTTTACCCATACGCACGTCGGGATCAACGGGAATCGGCGGCATCTGCATCTGAGCCACCATTGCTGTCGTGCTGAACATCATCAGCGCAGCCATCAACACTTTCTTCAGTTTCATTTCTTCTTTTGGTTTAAAGTGGAAAATTTCTGCAAAGGTAAGCAAATTTTTCTTCCCACACGCACGCACCTTTATATTATTATGCTTTTTTTACATATCTATTTTCTCCCGTTTCGGTAAAGATACATAAAAAACAATAATTTTCAGCTCGCATTGAACGTCGTTTGCCAAATTATTCTTATCTTTGCAACGAAAAACAAGTGTAAGATGATGAGAACTTCACAAGAGTATATTGATATCATTAGGAGTCATTCCACCGAACTACAGCAGCAGTTTGGCATTACTTCAATGCGACTGTTTGGTTCAGTAGCTCGCAACGAACATCATGAGGGGAGTGATGTAGATATCTTTGTTACTATGCCTCCGAAATTCTTCAACTACATACAAGCTGCTCAGTATTTAGAGGATTTGCTGGGGTGCTCTGTTGATTTAATTAGTGACCACAAAAATCTCAGACCATTCTTTAAAGAACAGATAGAACGCGATGGCATCGATATCTTTACAGCAGCTTAAAGTCGTTGAAGACCAACTCCTTCAAATACGAGAGGCCATCCGCAATCTAGAATTGTGGAATGCCAATTTGACGGATGCAAACGATTTGATGACATCACCAGGAGGAACAAAGACACTTGCTGCTGATTGTATGTTAATAGAAGCCATCGGCGAAGGAGTAAAACGCATCGACGAGCGAACAAAACAACAACTTCTCCCAAGTCGTCCAGAGATTCCTTGGAAAGCTGTAAAGGCTATGCGTGACCATATAGCCCATGGTTATTTCGACATAAATGTAGATTTTGTCTGGGACGTGGTTAAAAATGATCTCCCTGGGCTTCGTGATGCTATTGATTTTTTCTTAGAACATCTATACGAAATCATCCCAACAGAATAAGAAGAAAAACAAGAATAGATAATTGGAAGAAGCGCTTTAAGTCGTTTTCTTCCAATTTTTTACACTCGTTTTGCTGTTGAAGGCTGATGATCACGAGAGCCCGTGAGCAATGATTTTGTCTACTATAACGTTTTTCTTCCAGCTATCAGATGTCACTCGTCTGTCCCTTGCCATCTCCTGACCATGTGCAGGTCAGAGCAGCCCGTTCATTTTCAACCAATGCTTACCCTTCGGGGTGAGGCAATAAATAAGGAATATGATGCCCGGCACGCCCACCATTATTGCTCCTAAATAAACTCCCATATTACTTGTCCTTTCTTTTGTTGGTTAATACTAATCCGACTGTAAGTGAAATGACAACGATAAACATACCTGCTAAATACAGGGTTGTTTTGTCGGTCATGTCATTGAAGAGCGACGTGATAATCACGCCGGCGAACACGTATTTTGCTACGTCAATCAGAAAATTGGCAAACTTCTCCTGCAGCAGGTTCACCTTCGGCTTTGGTTCCTCGGTGTTCACCGCCTCCAGTTGCTTGATCATTTGCGGCTTCTGCGGCTTCGATTTCTCGCGTCTTATCGTTTCACGATGCAAAGATAAACAAACTTTTCTAATCTGCAAAACTTTTGGAAAAAAATAACAAAATCGAATCTCCGAGATTCATCTGAAGTCTCGGGGGATATTTATGATCAGAGTCCCTTTAATCAGGGTCGGTTCCCGTGTGTACGAAAGTGGATCACAGAGAACCGTCCCGAATTTTCAGAAAGGCTATGCCAGGAAGTTCTCCCATACACCGATGGCTTGCCTCATGCCTCCCAAGAGGCGGGAGTATGCACGATTCATGAATGTGTTCGAGACGGTACACTGGGCCAAGTCTGTTATTG
>JAEEGH010008102.1_pt1 | contig 24998 bp, 25 predicted proteins | sample 9134181 | NCBI WGS metagenome assembly JAEEGH01 (sample SAMN16246544, study PRJNA631951) | gut metagenome | biome: gut microbiome; feature: rumen; material: DP-attached | host: Bos | place: Iran: Karaj | collected 2018-10
TCTCATCTGCACCTTCTAACTTGAAGGCTTCACCAACTCCCATATCATAATATAATTTCATTCGGAAAGCGTGCATACGATACTTCATGGAGACTTTACCACAATCAGCATCATAAATAGGCTTGATTTCCATATCAGGATCCAAATAGCGGAAGCCTCTTTCGTCGTATGAGCCTCTTAGAAATGCTTGTCCATATCGGTTAAAGTCCATTCTGTCACCATAGTACAGCAAGTCTTGGTCTCGTTCATCTTGAGTCTCAAATACAAAATAATGCTCAGGGAACTGTTTATTACTATTTACTGTCCCAGTTATACTTTCTATTTTACACTTACCTGTGCTCTCGTTATAAACTAATGTTGCCACCATACGGTAATCCTGCGAAAAGAACTCAGAACTCGAGAAATGTATTCCGCAAGCATTGTTATACGACACAGACTTATCAAATGAAAAAGCCACTTTCCAAACACCGTTGTCATTCCATAACCGGTCTTTCGAAATGTTTTTTATAACAATCTGTTTGCTTTGCAAACCGTTGCTTAGCATTTTACTATACTCAGAGACTGGTAGTTCTCTTGCAGATGAAACGCCCAACAAGTCATTACACACAGAAGCATTGCCGTCTGTGAACAAATCAACGAAATTGTATAGGGTTTCATCGTCGCTGATAGTGGCAAACGACTCGTAGTCCTCTATCGTACTGATAGCTTCGTCAAGTACACGACGCTGCTGTGCAATGTTGGCCTTTTGCTGAGCAAATGACTCTGCCACGGAACAACAAAAGATGAAAGCTACTAATAATCGATACATCTTACTTGTTATTTTTTTCATATCTGCCACTATTATCTGTTGTTTACAACTTTAACGAATTGACCGTCATTGCGACGAATAATATTAAGCCCCTTTTTCATGTGGCTTGACTTTTGACCATCGATTGTATAGCATTCACTACCATCTGAACCAACAGAAATAGACGGAAGAATATTTATACCCGTGGCATCTGCTATCACAGAACGAGTCACACCATTATATGTGGAGCCATCCCAATCCTCTTCAACATGGGATTCCAAACACAATCCACTGGTTACTTCTGCGCCATCGTCATACTTCCATAGTGCATAAACATAAGCATTGTTCCTGCCTTCAGTATAATCAATAACGCTCCAACGCTGTTCACCTGCATTTTGTTGACTTATACTCTTAATATCATGCATATTTCCATTTGTATCTCGGTATCCAAACACCAGATAATAGTCATTAGCGCCCAAACTTGCATCATCCATTTCAAAAGTTGCAACCCACGTTCCTGACGCACCATTCCCTTTCTTTCGCAAACTTGTTGGAGTTTGTGGTTTGCGGTATACCCTAATTTCCTTCTTATAAGTCTGTTGCATCCATGGAACAGCATTGTATAAGTTTTCTACTTCACAAGAGTATTCAATCAATAAGTCGCTGGCTTTTCCATTACCACTGTACCCAGAATTAACCGTTACATCCATTTCTTTATGAGAACCCAATTCGCTATTGTTGCGCATCCATTTGTATGACCATCCATCAGGATAACCGCCAGTACATTCGTCACAATGCAGAGTCAAGCGATTACCCTCACGTATACCAGAAGATACTTCTATCCCACGATTTACATCCATAACAACTACCCCTTCGGGGATTCTTGGTTTTGGATAGACAGTTACATTGAATGGATAGGTTTCATCATACCAGACCTCGCCATCACAGGTATTAACCACCCTCACCTTAAATTTATATAGGTCTTCAGAAGGAACATCATCAAGATTCAGATCAAGATAATTTGAGGATACATCCAGACGTTGGTCGTTCATGCTCCATTCATACAGCCATCCGTCTTTCTTTCCACCATTTGCAATAACAGAGAAATCCATTGATTGGCCTCCGCATCCCACACGATCGGAAATGCCTGTAGCATCAACTGTGGGTTTAGGCCAAACTATGAAATTAGCTTGAAGTGAATATGTTTGTCTTACATTTTGTCCTTTCAGTTGTACAGTACAATTTACTGTAACAGTTACATTCACACCATTATCATTATTCGGGTTTTTACCTAAGATATTATAAGACGCACTTTCTGACTCCTCGTTATTCATGGTGTTTTTCCAAGAATAACTCATCGAATATGCATCGCCAGCTGAATTACCATGGGCATCTTGAACCACAAGAGCAAAAGATATTTGGTCATCATCCTGGATGTTCATTGGATATTCCTTCTCAAACTTCACAACAGGTGCAGGGTAAAAGTTAGCATAGTAATGATAGGTTTCTACAAGCCAGACGTCTGATTGCCCCTGTGGCTGATTCCTGACTGTCAGAATCACATGCTTTTCCTGTATTTCGTCACTTGTCTTGTCACATGTCAACGTATATTTATCATTACTACCAAGCACATCGCCATTAACATTTTTCCACTCATAGCTCCAACCTGTACGATATCCTCCTGATGGATTTACCGACAACTCCAGCTTTCCATTTTGAAACAGTCTGTAAGGATCAGAAGAACTATTCTGTGCTGTCGGATTTACTGACGGTTTGGGCCAGACAGTAAAATTGTGAGTAAGTTCTCTTGTTTCACTCTTTACGTCAGAATTAGATAAGCCAAACCAGTATTTTACTGTTACTTTCTCCTGCGTACCATATACATTACTTCTTTCTGGTACCTTATATTGATACGAAGTGCTGGTTTGGCCCTCCCATTCACAATTGAAGATATAGTCACTTGTCATTTCAGTACCTACAACTTCCACACCCATCTGAATAACCTCACCTGCCATCACATGTTGTCGATATGACTCAGCAAATTTAACCTCAGGAACAGGATAGAATCGAATGTAATAATGATAGCTTTCGTCATACCATAATTCTTTTCCCTGATCAGCTCCTTCTGGTGCTGAATTTGTCACGTGCGCTATAATGTGCTTGGTGACGATGCTTTCTACAGCAGAACTCGTCACTTTATATTCAGGCCCTTGGCCTAATGGACTACCGCTACTATTGCCGTCCAGCCATTCTATTTTCCATCCATCTGAATATCCGCCAGAAGCCGATACGGACAGATTCCAGGAGTCTCCTTGGAATTTCTTGTTGGGAGCTTCTTCTGAATTTGGCATAACATTTGGCGTTACAGTTGTGGCAGGCCAAATCTTAATTGTCCAGTTCCCACTATAACTATCCCAAACCGTGGTTCCGTCTGGGGCATAGTTCGTAGCTTTCAACTCCACAGTTATGTCCTTTTCATTTGTTCCATTATTTGTTATTGAAGGATGCTTAAAGATGGCACTATTACCAGCCGTTCCTTCTGTCGACGTCCATGTGTATTCCCATTTAGCACCACCTTCTCCTGTTGCTGACCAAACAAGATCTCCAGTTTTCTCACAAAATACAAAGTATAAAGGAGTTGTCACCTCTTGATAAGTTGGCACAGGATAAATCTGTACAATCGTGGCTTTGTTTGACAGAACTGTGGGCGTTGCTTTCCCTTTTTCATTTATAGTAAGATTGAAAGAGAGTTCATTTCCCCCCACATCCAAAGTTGGTGTAAGGTCATTGATAGTTATTGTCCCCTTTTCGAGTGTATAAGAAGCTTCATATTCCCTGTTGTTAAAAACATACTTACACACAGAAACCTCCGCTATAGAGTCACACCCCTCAACCTTTATTTTATAAATAACAGTTGCCCCTTCTGTAGCGCACTTCATGTCCGAATAATCAACGACAGCCCTTTCATCATGACTTGTCACCTCTGTACTTATAGTTATGTTTTGAGCATTTACATAAGCTGAGAGGCACACTAAAACGTATATAAATATATATTTCCTCATATTCAATTATTTTCATTTGGTTACAATAATGCCAAACAAGCACCCACAATTAGACCTAATATTGCTCCAACTGTAACAAATATAATAGTTTTGACTGGCAGAGGATTTGGGGGCGTTGACATCGTGTCTAATGCAACCCGAAATTCTGATGCAGACTGATATCTCTTTTCCTGTTTCTTCTCTGTAGCACGTTTTATTATATCACGTAACGCAGGATTTGAAATATTAGACAATGGCATATCTTTGGTTAATTGCATCTGCATAACCTCCTCCATACTCCCTTCAAATGGCAAGCATCCACATGTGAGTTGGAACAACAATATGCCTATGGAATAAATATCAGTAGTCTGGTTTTGGCTATTAACATCGGCTCTAACCAATTCTGGGGCAGCATACTTGGGTTTACCCACTAATCGTTCCTTCCTATTACCATCTAATGAAACATCATCTGCAACCGAAAGCGTATTCAACTTCATCGCTATGCCGAAATCTATCAATTTTATATGATTGTCGGAAGTCAGCATAATATTCGAAGGATCAATGTCTCGGTGTATATAACCATTATCGTGCAAAGCCATGATGCCTGCCAAAACACTTTTTACAATTCGAATTGCAAATTGTTCTGGGTGTTCTTTGTACATCTGGAGCATTTCGACGGCAAATGGCACTTCATTACCTTCAAAATCTGTAACATTTCCTTCAAGCATTTCTGACAGAGGGACACCATGTAACAATTCGCTCACAACATGATAATGTTTTGCCCTATGGCCGCCTCCCATATCATCTAACGTTTCGATAAACCCAAACATCTCAACAAGGTTATCGTTGCGCAGTTGAATAGACGCTTCACGGCGAGCACGATCAATAGCATGTACAGGTAAGTCCTCAAACATAAACTTGATAGCAACAGGTTTTACCTCATGAGTATGTTCATTGACACACACACCCTTGTAGACGCGGCCCATACCTCCTATTCCAATAGGAGGCTCTGTGGGATCTACTTCATAATGAATTCCCTTTTGCTTCTCAAGTTGTCCTTGTAGTTTTATAGTAGGCATTCTTCTTATTGTATTCGTTATTTGACTTCACAAAAATAAAAATTCTTTTTCTCACTGACATAGAGAGCATACAATCCTTTTTCCACTTTGTACACTATCCGTAATGTGTTATTAGCACTGACAGATTGAGAACATGCACTAATATACCCATCTGCAAAAATATTGTTGTCAATACTATAGATTATCTTGTTTTTCACTTTTGAGCCTGTCACAGGAAGCAAACTAACACGAGAATTGCCGGTAGTATTTGCCATTTCCACAACCAGCTCTCCGCCAATAGAATCCATTTTTAATTGGGGAATATTGACCAAGCTATCGCTTGTCACAATACATTTGTCTTTCTTCTTACTGCAGGCTATCGGCAAAACTTCGTGTCTATTAATAAAGACCTCTTTTCCATTGATTACTATATCATGCATAGGGTCATATTCCTTATTCTCAATACTATTGATAATCCTTACCTCCATTAAATCAAATTGTTTCAGGCTCCCATCTTCTTCCTGCAAAAGGATATATGGTTTGTCCGAACTGGTGTTTTGACAGACAATAAGTCCACGACTTCCATTTACTTCATCCATGAATGGAGTCTGTTTAATGATAGACAAGTCGGGGTTTAACCGTTCTTTTTTTAGACAACTAATATCTTTATTGCGGATACTATGTATGATGCCATCATCTGTCTTAATTCGAATCAGTTCTCCTAACACTTTCTCTATTATCTGTCCTTTGTATGAAACAGATGGTGTATTAGGCTCGACTATATCGACAATTCCATTGAGAGCCATAATGTCGCGTTCTTTGTATTCAATGGAGATAACATCAGACATATTGAACTGTACAACTTTTGGCGTTAAGTCTATAAAGCGGAAAAAAGCTCCTTCTTCAAAAAGATATACTTGATGGCTGTTACCTTCAAATAGTTTAGAAAGAATAGTCATCTTTACAGAGTCTTTTGACCATGCGTTTTTATTTGAACGCATGGCCTTTTTGTCTGCAAACTCAATCCTCGACAGGTAAATGCTCTCCTTGGTGTTTGGGATTAAGGATGTATTTTCCTGTTCTTTGAACCACTCTTTCCAAGAGCTGCTCAGCATGTCGGTGTTAAGATTCTCTATTGTCCGGTCAACAATCCATTCGGAATTGACTGTTGCGTAAGTGCGCTCGACAGAGAATGTAACAGACTTTCCAATTGCCTGACTCTGAATATGACCTTCAACAGTTACACCACCTTTCAGATTCAGTTTTTCGGTTCGAATTGCGAAAGACTTATTAACACCAAGGAGTGCAATTATGCCTATTGTCAAAATGACTTTTTTCATAATATGGCTCTTTTTATGGGTTTACTTCCTCTTCATACAACTTTTTCAAGAACTTTGCATGAATAGCTTTTGTGGCTCCTCCCGCAAGAGAATAGCCGCCATACAAAATGCCAACCAATTGGCCTTTCTTGTTATAGACCGGCGAACCACTACTGCCTGCTACAGAATTAGCTTGGAATTCAAAATCATATTTGCTCGGTTCCTTACTGCATTTTGTTTCTCTAATAGTAGGCTCCAGTGATTTGCTGTTATCATCTAAACCCCAGATAATACCGGCAGGGTAACCTATTGTATATAGTTGATCTTTCAGAGGCTCTATCTTTTCTGCATAAACACATTCTGGCTTAAACAAGTATTTCACATCTTCTGGGGTCTTTTTATTATTCAATTGCAGAATAGCTATATCAATTTCTTTATTATCTGACACTTTCAAAACATTACAACGTTGGAATTCGTCTGTGTGTGTATAATATTTGCCAGGGTAGCCAACAGTGATATGGTCTATTTTGCCAGATATTTTATAAGAAGACTTTCGAATTCTCGCCGTTACGTCTAAGACATATTTCACAAATCTTGCCTGATTATTATTACATTTTGCCATTGAATAGTTAAGAACATCTTTAGCAAAAATGGAGTTTTGCAAGAATTCATTGATATCATTCAGACTATTGCTTCTGGGCATATTGTCTTCTATAACTTGACGAATCTTATCGTTTTGCCCTTTATCCAACTCCTCCCATGGTTCTGCAACATGTCTGTTGGTTGCCATTCTTCCTTCTTTGTCAAGGAAAAATGCTGTAGCTTGAGATACCATTGTCATCTCGCCAAACGAAACCTCTCCATCCCAATAGTCAGGCATGGGATTGTCGTCAAAAGTTACTATCGGGTGAAAAATAGTTCTAACATATACCACTGCGGTCCTTGCCTTTTCGGGCTTTACTGGACTATCACCATCTATCAATTTCCATATTCCAAAGACAAGTGCGACTAAAGCGGCAGCAGAGAGGATGGCAATGGCGATTTTCTTTATTGTATCTTGCGGGAAGAATTGTTGTATCTGAGGCGTGATGTCTTCAGTACTGCAAATCACATTGTCAGACTTTTTGATGCGTACATCTTTATTCTTTTCTATTTTTACTCCGTTCACTTTTGTACCATTCGTGCTACCATTATCATGAATATATACTTTACCGTCTTTTCCAACACGAAGAGATGCATGGTAACTACTAATGGTCTGGTTGTTAAGTATAATATCGTTACGGTAGTTGCTTCCAATATTGTAGACCTGCTTATATTTTGAAAGATCATCAGGCATGGGGATACGAGCCCATACCAATTGAGTATTGGCAAAACTGATTCTATCTCCCCTCTGGATAGAGATTTGTTTCAACGGCTCGATTTTCTTGCCATCCACAAATGTTCCGTTGAGGCTGTTCTTATCCTCAATATACAACTGTCCATCGTCTAAGATTGTAATCTCAGCATGGAGACTGCTCACATGACTGTCGTTCAATACAAGCTGACATGCTTGTGAACTACCAATTTTTATTAGTTTCATAGTTTTATTGTTTTTAGTTCTTAATAGTTATAATATTTCGTACACAGTATCTTTCTTGTCTGTTTTTTTGTTATTAGAAGATTTTGGTTTCTCCTTGCCAGCCTTTCCTTTTTCAGCTTTTTGGGGCTTAAGATCACCTTTCTCCTTAGCTTTTTGAGGGAACAATTCTTGTACGGTTTTGGGGGTTGACTTAGCCTTCCTGTGTTTTATGTCTGTATCAGGCTTTTGCACTTGAAGGCTGTCGTTAATTCTTAATGAATCAGATACATAATTATTGTCAACAGGTGGTTGTCCTGCATTAACACTACTCTCAACGGAATAATCCAACGAAGGAGTTGATTTTGATATGGTACTGGAAATCCATAACGCGAGCAAGCCCAACAACAGAAGTGCTCCAATGATACCACCAACTATCTTAACATATTTCATGGGATTTTCAACCTGAGCCCAATTCAGCTGTGAAGCTTCTGCAAAATTGATTACATCTTTACGCTTCACGGGAAATGGCACACCTGGCCTAAGCTTTACCCCATTAACCCATGTTCCGTTTTGCCCCATATCCACAATCTCCATCTTACCAAAAGTATATACCTTCAGAATAGCATGGCGACGTGATATCCGATAATCATCGATGAAAATGTCGCACCCTTCACCGCGACCAATTGTTATTGTCTTCATATATGCTCCTAATTATTTAATTTTTTCAAGTTCCTTTATAAGCTTATTAAAATGGCCTTTGGCACTTTCCATGTTACTATAACTGATCCTATTGTTGAGTTTGCTTTTGACATCTTCGTAAATATCTTTATGCTTAACATCACTTTTGGCAAGATTTACTAATGCCTTGGATGCGTTGTCAATATGTGATTTCCTTTTATATGCAGGTTTGTCTTTTGCCTCCTTCAGGTAACGTATGACTTCATCTATGAGTTGTTGAGGGGCAGTTATAACAACTTTGACATTCCCAGTCCCTTTTGGAGCTTCTTCTATTTTCTCCTTGGCTGCTTGCTTTACTTTGTTAAGCTCTTCTTGAACGTTATTTAGTTTTGCTTTTACGCTGTTTGCTTCCTTTATTGCGCTGTCTGCTTTTTCTTTAAAATTATTCAAATCATTCTTCAATTTCTTTACTTGATGCTGCAGACCATTAATACTATCAGTTTTTTTTGCAATACTTTGTTTGCTTTGCTCAAGTACTACCTTTTCCGCACTTTGTTTCATCAAATTGTCTGCCATTACGATACAGACAAAGAGGCTGACACAGCAAAATGCCGTCAATGCTCTGATTATTTTAATCGCTTTTCTATTCATCTTTACTTTTGTTTTTGAGTCCTGTTTTGTTTCAAAAAGCGCCAATGTCAAGTTGTCATGGTTATTCCCATTTTTTCGTCCCAATTCATCAACTTGAAGCACAATACTATCAACTGCACCAGCCAGTGAAGGCGTTTGTGCAGCTCGTGTTATGAGGTCTTTTTCCGTTAATGCATTCCAAATTCCATCTGTACAAAGCAGAAAACGATCACCTCTTTCGTATGGCAATAATTCAACATCAACAAGATTCCCATTCTTCCCACCAAGCGCCTTAGTGATAACATTTGTCTGCCCTGACAGTCTGGCTTGTTCTTCTGTCAATTCTTTGTTTCTCACCATTTCTGCCACTAAAGAGTGATCTTCTGTGCGGAATACTTTGCTTCCTCGGCGGAACTGGTAAACTCTGCTATCTCCCACATGACCAATTATTGCTGCTTTCGGGTGAAATAATACCGCAACAACTGTTGATCCCATACCACGCATTTCAGGATGCTCTTTCCCCTTGGAAATGATTGCCTGATGAGCATGTTCAATTGCATTCCGCATCATAACTTCCAAATCATCATCTGTAGGATGATTATTGAAATGCTCAGCTATTGACTGTACCGCCAAAGAAGATGCCTCCTTGCCGGCAGGACCTCCCCCCATACCGTCACAAACGACAGCAATCAAGCCGTGCGGTGTGTCAACGAAACCACATGAGTCTTGATTTTCAGCCCTACCGCCTTGGCGGGTATCCCAAAAGCCAAGTATTGGGAATGCTGTTCTAATGGCGTTCATATTACAAATTTGTGATAAATAAGATACTTAATGTCATCAGTAAAAGACCAAAAGCTATGCACAAATAAATCCATACCTTCCGAAGATTTTGTTTAGGAGGAGGGTCTCGCAATGCGTCAACCAAGGCATTTTTCATTTCTGAAGCATGTTGATAACGATGTGACGGATCTACTGCCGTTGCTTTCTGAATAACAGCGAGCACACGGTCTGATATCGCAGGCGTTTTCTGCAGAATGGTGTTCTGATGAAGTTGTCGTGCTTCGCCTACTGCATTAGGAAACGGATTCTTTTTTGTTATTAATTCATAGAGCGTCACACCTGCTTCGTATATATCTGTAGCACATGAGAGCTTAGATTGAGTCGTATTTGCGAATTGTTCAGGTGCTGCATATTTGGGAGTTCCCATCATTTCTGAAGACACATCAACAGCCATTGAAACATCTGCAATCCCCAAATCCATAAGCCTGACATTTCTCTCATTTTCCACCATTATGTTTGAAGGCTTGATATCCATGTGAAGAATGCTCTTTCCATGTATATAGCTAAGAGCATCTAACACAGGAAGAAACATTTTGCAGATTCGCTGTTCTGCATTAGGCAACCGTCTGATATTTTTGTCTATAAAATGGTCAATATTCTCGCCTTCAACAAATCCGCTAATTATGAATATGGGGCCTCTGTTAGGGGCAATCTCGCAACACCCATACATCTCAACTAAGTTCGGATGACTAAACAATAAGCTGGCTTCAAGTCGAGCACGGCGCCGGATTTCTGGATAGCCACAATACTTATCTTTAATGCGCTTAATGGCAACAACCTTTCTAGTTTCTAATTCATATCCTTTGTACACTATCCCCATGGCACCTTCCCCTAATACGGGTTCAGACTCGTCATAACAATATGTATGAGAGCCCGCTTTTAGGTAAATGACGCTACCTCGTTTCATTAGAGACATGAGGAAAGTTTTTAGTTACAAATTAAAGGAAGTTTGTTTTGCCAGGCTCATCAAACTGAGAACCGCTCAAATCAACAGTTCCCGTCTCAACGTTCCTACCCATCGAGTTATATGGATTAAAATTGCTACGTGTAAAGTCCTGTGCCACATCGATGCTATCAGAAGAATTATCATTAATAGGAACGAAGTCTTCTGCAATACTCAATCCACTTTGTTCTGCATCAACAAGGAGCAAGAGCAATTTATAACAATGTCCTATTAAAACAAGATCGTTTGACTTGCAAGTATGGTTTTCGTAGTCCAACTCTTCATCATTGAGAAAAAGCCCATTTTTAGAACCAATATCACGAATGCTTGCTATCAGTCTGTGAGTGGACTTCATTTGCTTAATACTGATTGAAGCATGATGGTCAGAGACTGACATTTCCTGTAATCGTACATCACAATCAGGTGCTCTTCCGATGATGTTTGTGCCTAAATGCAAAGGCCAGTATTCGCCAATTCCCCTACGGGAAATTGAATAAAGGAACCCTACTGTTGGGGTAATATTCACACTGTCATCAACATCATTACTAATTCCAGGAGCATCTTCATGCATACCTGGCACATATGTTGCTGCATCTTGGCTCGATTCCATGTTGTAAGGTCTCGAATAAGGATTGTTTTGAGGCTGTTTTCTCCCCTTGGCATTCACTAAAGTCTCTCCTAATTTCATACGAATATCTCCCTTGCAAATCTTTGTCTGGCTTGTAAACACCCCGAAATAGGCCTAAATTTATTGTTTAAAGATTAACCTTATGATATAAAAAAGGCGTAGGTGTCTGTTCTTCTGTCCATCCTGGGAACACAGGCTCTCGCATTGCCTCACCCACACAGGATAGACAACGCAGTTAGCCCACGCCAGTACGCTATATATAATAAAGTATATATGGACGTACCACGTGACGCTTCGGTTGTCATCTGCCTGTTGTGGGTTTGGAACTTGCGAGATTCGTGTTCCACAAAGACAGACGTTCGAAAACGTCTTTCTCATATATAAGACCGCCCGCCGCCCTCCGTAGGGCTAACTAACGGCGGGACAAAGATAGGAAGAAAAAATGAAACATACAAGAAAAATTCAAAAAACTTTTTTAAAAAGTTATTGTGGGATTAAATCTAGGGGGTTGGAGGGCACAAAAAAGGAAGGGTAAAAGGTAAATTAACTTTTTCAAGCATCTATTGCTGATCTGACATTCTACTAATTCTACTGTCATATCTGTCATAACTCAATGACTTTTGACTAATAACTCAATGACTTTTCATCCATAAGTCACCGACTTTTTACCAAAAAGTCGCCAACTTTTACTTCTTACTTTTAAATTCTAAATTCGAGAAACACCTTCTGTCTCAGTGATAGTTAGAGCTTTTGACACCCTCCTGTGATTCTGTGACTTTAACACATGTAAAGTTCGTATAGGAAAAAAATAAAAGTACCACATTTTTATTGTTCCATATAGAAAGTTTATATATGCTTAGTTCACAGAATCACCTCATGCAGCCAGAAGGGTAGGCCAAGCTATTCAGCATCAGGTAATTGCACTGATTTAGTTTCGTCGTTTCCAACCTCGCTGAATAGTTCGATGTATTTTTTGCTGGTCAGAGGGTATCTCTACTACCTTGTAAAAGCGGATTGAGATGCCTGGGATCATGTTTTTTCCAAAAAATGCCAAAAAAGGAAGAGAAAAGTACTTTTCTTCGGGGAAAAGTTGTAACTTTGCAACAAAGTTAGACGAATAATGGAAAAGATTCAGCGATTGGTCAATCAGGTGCTTGAAACCTGTGGATTGGAAGGTGACATGATGGCATACGCCAACCATGTTGTTTTGGTGGTATTGGCTGTGCTGCTGGCTGTTGTGGCAGGGGTGCTGTGTCGGCGGATATTAGTCCCCATCGTGCTGCGCCTGACAAAGAAGACTGGGGTGAAGTGGGATGATGTCATCTTCAATCGTAAGGTACTTGTAACTGCATGTAACATCGTGCCGGCTATCGTCATCTGGCAACTGCTGCCTTGGACGTTCTACGATTTCCCGACTGTTCGTGAGGTGCTGACACGCCTGACAGCCATCTATATCACCGTGATGTCTGTGCGTACCTTGATAGTGTTCGCGGACTCTTTTAAACTGCTGGAAGATGGTCACCGGACGGCTCGTCAGCAATATCTCTATTCGATGTGCAGCATCTTGAAAATCATAGTTATCTTCATAGCTGTTATCGTGATAGTAGCTATTGTTATCAACAAGGACCCCACCACGCTGTTTGCTGGTCTTGGTGCGGCCTCGGCCATCCTGATGTTGGCCTTCCAGGATACCATCAAGGGTTTGGTGGCTGGTATTCGTCTTACTAACAATGACATGATTCACATCGGCGACTGGGTGACCGTACCTTCAGCTGGGGCCAACGGTAGGGTAGAGGAGATATCGCTGACAACGGTCAAGATACGCAATTTCGACAATACCATCATCACCGTCACTCCCCAGACGCTGGTCGACGGCTCGTTCCAGAACTGGTTAGGGATGGAGCAGCGTGAGGGTCGCAAGCAGGTTCGGAGGGTGTACTACGATTTCCGCTCGCTCACCATCGGTGATGACGGGGTGGCCAATATCACCAAGTTCCGCCATCATATTGAGCAATGGCTTCGTGACAATCCCAAGGTGATTGGCGAGAAAAGTCCACTTGTGCGTCAGGCAGAGGCGACGCAGACAGGCTGCTGTATGGAGTTCATCTTCTGGTTGCGTTCGCAGGCTGCCATCGATTACGAGCACGATACCAGCGACATTATGGAGTACATCTATGCTGCCAGCGCTGACTATGGACTACGAATTTATCAGCCATTATATGAATTGCCGAACTGACATTGCCGGTTAGAAATAAAAAAACTATGTACGATCAACCTCTTCCACAAAGCTTTGGGAGAGTCGTAGTACTCCCTAATCAAATCCTGTTCATGTCTGCGTCCAATAATTGATATATTATAATTCATCTTCTTCGAAATTTTCTGCAAAATAAAAAAAAAATGGCGATAGCGCTTCCGAAATACTGTTATTTTTCTTGAAATCGGAAGCGCTATCGCCATAATTTAACATTTTTGCCCCTTATCACCACTTTTTTCTATTGAAAATGAGTAATTTTGTAGCCAAATTGAAAGTATAACGAATTTGTATGGAACAATTTGAAGATAAACTACGCCAATATGAGTGAAACAAAGAATAAACGGACAATGGTATCGGTGCTGTTCATGGAGTTCAGCATCGTTTTCACCGTCTGTCTGATAGCATCGAATATTCTTGAAACAAAGCAGATGGTGTTTGGGCCGCTCCACCTGACTGGTGGACTGCTCATCTTTCCGGTCTCTTATATTGTTAACGACGTGGTTTGCGAGGTATGGGGCTATCGTCGTGCAAGTATTCTGATATGGACGGGATTCCTTACCAACGGTTTCCGTTGAGAGCTATTATGAGCACCGTCTGGGGCGAAGGAGCAGACTCTCTCATCTTCTTCCCGTTGACTTTCTATGGTGTGTTGCCCGATGACGAACTTCCGTTGATGATGCTCTCCCAGCTCGTCCTTAAAACCGTCTATGAAATCATCGTCCTGCCGGTCACCATTCGTGTGGTCAATTGGGTGAAGGTGTATGAAGGCGAGGATGTCTATGACAATGGCGTAAGCTATAATATCTTTGCTGTATTTAGGAAGAATAAACAAAACACCAGCGAGACAAACAAATAGATTTGCTTGTCTCGCTGATATTTTAGTAGAAAATCTACTCTTTAATACTCATCCTCGTTGAATAGGAAATCCTCTTTGGTGGGATAATCGGGCCATATGTCCTCGATACTTTCGTAAACGTCGCCCTCATCCTCTATCTCTTGCAGATTCTCGAGTACCTCCAACGGAGCACCCGAGCGGATGGCATAATCTATCAACTCCTCCTTAGTAGCAGGCCAAGGAGCATCTTCCAGTTTTGAAGCTAATTCCAGAGTCCAATACATAGTCGTTTTGTTTAATGGTTTCTAATTTGGCCGCAAAAGTAATCATTTTTTTCTTACTTACAAGCGTTTTGCCAAATTATTTCTTGTTGGCCACTGTTAAAATTTATTTTTTTCGCCAAAACGAACAGATAATCGCTCAATCTATTCACATATTGTTGAATTTCTTCACCCACTTTGGCTACTTCGGCCAACGACGAAATGCGCCTTTCGGCTCGTCGGCACACAGTCCGGGCCACGTGAGCCTGGGCAGCCGCCTGGGTTCCGCCGGGCAGGACAAAGCCCTGTCGCTCGGGTAGCAATTGCATGATACGGTCTACTTCTGACTCCAGAAATTCCGTCTCGCCATCGGTCAAGTGGGCTGATGGATAGAGCGGTGTCTGGCTTTGGTCTGTGGCCAGATGAGTACACACGTTAAACAGGTTGTTCTGCACTCTTATCACGTTGGTACGGTCATCGCCCTCAGGCAGCAAAGCGGCCAGCAGCCCTAACTGCGAACTCAACTCATCCACGGTGCCGTATGCCTCTAACCGTATGTCACTTTTCTTGATTCTTACGCCACCCACCAAGCTCGTCATGCCTTTGTCACCGCTACGGGTGTACACTTTTGTTATTTTCATAGTCAATTTAGAAGTTAATGATATAATTGATTTTTGTACGTTTCTTGTCAAACAAAACGATGCCGCAGTAATAGAGGTCAAAGGTCACTCGTGTACGCTCATCGTTGACAATTTCCTGCCAGAATGGTTTGTCTTTCCATAGGTGTTCCACAATTAGCAACGTTGCGTCGTCCACCTTATTATAATTATATATATCCCTGAGACGGCTACGGTAGTCGCCCTCCAACGTCAGCCTTATCATTTCAGACGATTCACCGAACTTCGCCTTCCGACAACCAGCCTGCATATATGCTTGGTATGCATCGCTCATAATCATTTCAGGCTGGCGCCAGTTGGCCAGCCGAAAATATAGGCGTCCCAACTTCTGTGTCAGCCAGTCGTCATCCTGTCCCAATTCTGAATACGAGTAATAAGGCCAATGCTCATTGATGACGTATCGGACCAACCAATAGTCAGCAGGCGACTGGATTCCGAACCCTCGGCAATGTCCTATGCGCCCAAGCCAAACGATGAAAGCCTTTAGCCGATTCATGTCTTTATTTGGGGCAAAGGTAAGGTTTTTTATTGTAATTCTCGCTATTATTTCTTCCTTTAACCTAAATTTACTGTTCTTGATGTATGCTTAAAAGTAGAGTCCGAACGAGAGTGAACGGAACTTGACGCCGCCGTCCTTCAGCACATTGTCGGGGGAGTACTTCATATAGAAGGGAACGCCAAAGAGACCGAGGCGGAGCATCCAGTCGATGGTAATGGGACGCTGGCGGATGTCCTTTTCCAGTTTCCTGATGTCGTCGCCATACATCGAGTACTCAGTTAGGACACTGCCGTAGACGTTGAAGTTCACCACGGGGCCGAAGCCAATCCAGAAGTCGTCATCGAAGCTGTAGACGTACCCTAAGTTTGCCGTGAGCGAGAACACTTTGATGCGCGAGAAGTCGGGCGACACCTGCAAGGGATACTTCTCTATGACAACATTGCCGTCGGGGGCTTTCGTGAAGCGCGTGTCGCCAGTCATGCGGTAGTTCTTCCAGTCGATGCCGAAGCCCAACGACACGGTGTTGCGCTCCCTGCGGTCGAAGTGGTGGTCCCACTGTATCAAGGTAGCAAAGATTTCCCACGACTTGAAGGTCGAGAAGTCTGTGCGTGAATCGTCGTTGGTGGGGGCGGTGAAGCCGATACCGAAGTGGGCCGACAGTTCGTTGCTGGAACCGCGGCTCTTCATGTCGTCCCTCTTGCCAACCTTCACACTGGGTATTAGTTCCCAGCGGTCACGTCCGATGCGGGTGGTGCTCACGTAGTTGGAGTCCACAAGCTGGATGGTGTTCTGGTATGTGAACTTGTCGTCACCCTCCTTGCCCGTGACGATGATTCGCTGCAGCGAGTCACCAGTCACGATGGTTACCTTCTTGGGATTGTGGATGACTATGGTATCGTTTTGTGCGGCAGCGCCACTAAATGATAACGATGAAATGATAATTGATAAATAAAGGATGCGTTTCATATATTCAATTGTTTTTTATGTTCAACATTCAATTTTTCAGTAGTTCTTCTAATTGTTCCAAGCTTTTGACGGAGCCTTCCATGTAGATGATGGTCACCTCGCGATTTGTCGTTTTTCCCCTCCAATGTGACTGATAGCACAGGAAGCAGTTCTTGTCGCCCTGTTTCCGAACTTGTGTCTTGAAGGTGAGGCTGTGCTCTTTGCCGAATACGGTTTTCTGCGTCCTGTCGCTACCAGTGGCAAAGTGCCTCTTGGCGTCGGCCTCCACAAGTTGCAGCAGCCGTTCAGCCTCCTCTTCCGTTACGGTGACGCGCACGCTGCGATAGTACGTCAGCTGGTACTTGGCCAGCGACTTCCCTCGTACGCGGGTTTCCACCATCTTCTCCTGCGGGATGATGCGGCCCTCGAACAGGTCGTTGATTTTCAGTCCTGTCTGTGCCGAAGCTGAAAGGCTGGCAGCGAGCATCAGAAACATAATGATTACTTTCTTCATATTCAATTTTCAATTTTAATTCCCAAACATCGCCTTCAGTTGTTCCTCCACCACGTCACTGCCGTCGGCGGTCATGGCGGTCATCGTCTTCTGCATCTCACTGAGCACCACGTCACGGTCGGTCACCCGTTCGCCGTAGATGTAGGCCACACATTCGTCCTCGTGCTGATAGTGGTAGAGGGTGGTGCCGCCTATTGTCAGCAGGAGGGCTATGGCAGCAGCAGCTATCCACCAGCGGCTGCGGTGTTGGCGTTGCTCCACGGTGGGGCTAAGGGTCGTTAGCGCCGCCAAGTCCCTGAACAATTCCTGATGAGGTCGCAAGTCCTCAGGTATATCCTCCTGTCGATAGAAGTCGTACAGTTCCTGCTCCTCCTCCGGCGTGGTGTCGCCGTCGAAGAATCTGTCGGTCAGGGTTCTTATTCTCAGCAAGTTATCGTTCATATCGTTTCTCGTATTGTTGTTTCAATGTTTGTCGGGCGCGGCTCAGCGTCTTGCGTATGGCCACCTCGCTGCTGCCTGTCAGTTCGGCTATCTCCCTCATTTCCATCCCCTCGATATGTCGTAGCCGAAGGATGGTCTGCTGCAGGGTGGGTAGTGCGTCTATCATTGCCAGTACGCGTTCTATGCGCTCGTCGGTTTCTGTATCGTCGGCCTGTTCGTAGCTGGCAGTCAGCGTCTGCGATGGCCGTTGTCGCCTGATCTTGTCGACGCAGAAGTTGCGGACGAGCACCGTTGCCAGCGCATCGATGGGCATACGGAGTGTATCTACCATCTGCCACAGGCGCAGCAGCACGTCCTGCACCGTGTCTTCGGCATCGTCCTCCGTCAGGTATCGCCGTGCAGTCTGCAGCAGTTGAGGCCGCAGCCGTCGCACTTCTTCCTTGTATTCTTCTTGCGTCATTCAGACCGTCTCTTTACCTATAATACGAAAAAGCTTCGATTTTGTGACATCGAAGCTTTACTTTTTTTATTTTCGCGAATTCATTCCTCGTCGAACGGCTCGAATTGCCGGGTAGTGACAGAGGTAAAGCCGGAAGTCTTTTCACGGGCCTTTTCGGGTGTCAAGGTCTTCAATGCCTTCTTGTCGTAGGTCACCTTGCCGTTCTTCCAGCTCTTCACGACGGCCCACTCGGCGGGTATCATCATGTCGCCCTGGCCCTCGACAATCATGATATTGTATTCATCGCCAAAGCTGTGAAGGTAGATGTGAAAGAAGCTGGGAACTCTTGTCAGGTACTTGCTCTCAAACAGTTCGGTTAGTCTAGTGTTTACATAGCCATTATAGGGATGGAAAGAGAACCAGGCATTGGGGGCGTTATCCAGGTAATCCCAAGTGGCCTTCACGATCTGCTCCAGCACCGCATTGGCCTGTGCCCCTGAGTGCAGGGTGTAGACCGTGCCGCGCGTCTCGCTCTTCGTCTGTACCGGCTCGTTCGTCTGTTCCCTCAGCACGAAGTCGTCCCCTTTGCGGTCTTTCCTCACGATGGTGAAGGTACTGTCGTGATAGACGTAGAACTGCCGGCTGGTGATGCCCTCCTGCTTCAGGATGGGCAGAATCGCCTTGGTGTAGGCCTCCTTGTCGAAAGGCACGATGTCCTTCTTCGGCATGAACACGCTGTCGGGGGTGTACTCATATCTGAAGTATCCGTATCCCTTTGCCCCCCATGGGTTCCCATCATTGTGAGCAAATGTGTTATAGTAGAACGAGAGCAACTCGGGGGCATTGTAATACTGCACATCCCTTTGGTCTTGATAGGTTGTCATGGTGTCGCCATTCTGGTATTCCCCGATGGCGATGGTATAGCGGACGCTGTCGACCCCATCCCGATGGTATTCCCAGCTATAACTCTCTGTGGCCTTGTCGGTGAGCGCCTTGCAGGTGTTGCGAATGGCCTCATACACCTTGCGCCCCTGGTTGATTCTATCCTGACGGACGCTGTCCAGAAAATGGTTCTGGGCATCCTTTTTGGGGTCTCCCGTAGGAGGCGTAGGCTGGAAGTCGTTCATCAGATTAGAGAAGATTCCGACTGTCTTATGGAATTTTCCGTCGAAATAATAGGAAACATCGGGATTGCCGCCTAATGCAGACACTTCATTCACGAGATTGTCGACCTTCGGATTGCCCTGCAACCGCTTTTCAAGGGTTCCCTGAGCCATCGTGCTAAGGGAGATGCTGATAGCACAAAGTGCAAATACTATTCTTTTCATATATTCATTCGTTTTTTAGTTACTATTCTTCGTTACTCATCGCTATTTCTACGTGCTGGGTCATACGTTCGCCCCGACTGCGTATTTCGTCGGTTATGGCCTTGAATTCGGCTTGTAGACTGCCGCCCATCTGTGCCATCCTCTGCATTTCCATCCGTCTTACTTCCTCAGCTACAGCCATTTCCGCAAGCTCGTTTTCATCCGTGAGTTCGGGTGCTGTGGGAGCCTCTTCTTCCATCTCCGCTTTCGCCATGTAGTGCTTGGGTGGACGAGGTATCCGGTATTTCTCCTTTATCTTTTTCACTGAGTCGACCGTCTCTAAAGGCTGTTCCTTCACTGTCTTGATCTCCGTTTGCGGTGATGTCTTGATGGTGTCAGTCTTTGCCACCAGGTCGGGCTGGTCGCTCTGCCGGTTATTGAAGACGACACCCACGGAGAACAGTAGCAGTACGCTGGCGGCAATGCCGATGGCCGGGTACAGCCATGCACGGCGGCGCTTGGGCTGCTTGTCCTGTTGTCCGATGCGCTGCATTAGGCGGTCGGTGAAATCGTCCGACAGCGTCATCCTTTCAGCCGCTTCGTTCTTGCGCTGCAAGGCGAGGCGCAGGCCTTGGTCTTTATGTAGCTCACTTTTCTTCATTGCTTTCAAGAGTTTTGATGGTCATTGCGAGTTTCTTTCGTATCCATTGCAGCCGCGAGTAGAGATAGCTTTCTTCGTGCTCTGTGATGCAGGCTATTTCCCTGATTGGGCGGTCGTCAAAGTAGTAGAGGTTCAGCAGCATCTGGTCGTCGGGCTTCAGCATGCCGATGGCTTTCTCCATGAGTGCCACGCGGTCGTTGGTGGTGTCGCCTAACAAAGCATCGGCCTCGTTGTCGGGAATGGTGTCGAGCCATTGTTGTTCCATGTCCACGATGGTGACATACTTCTGACGCTGACGATAATGCTTCAGTGCCGTGTGATAGGCTATGCGCATGAGCCACGTCTGGAAACTGGCTTTCCGCGCATCGTAGCGGCCGAGGCTCTGGTAGGCTTCCAGCAGGGTGTCCTGCGTCGCCTCCTCGGCTTCTTCGGGCGAAGGAATCAGGCGGCCCACCATCCGCAGCACTTGCTCCGCATAGCGGTTGGCCAGCTGGCGGAACAACTCTGTTTGTCCGTCGAGGATGCGGCGTATAAGCAGCGTCTCGTCCTGCATGGCTCGGGGTGAATTGCCTGTTTCTTTTTTCATTCGTTTGTTGTTTTCTACTTATATATTACCACTTTCCGTGAAAATCTATAATCCACGGCACGAAAAAAATACAGCAAAGCACGAAAAAGTACTCAGATTATTTCAATTCTGTTTTAAACCAGTGCTCAAATAGGGGGTCGGCGATGTAGCAGCTACCTGTTTCGCTAATCTCTATGATTTCACGTTCGACGAGTGCCTTCTTCAACTTTGGGAGGTTAGATTTAGTTCCTAGTTCAAAGCGACTGGTAACTTCTTTTGAGCCGAATTCCTGATAGTATCCCTGACAAATGGCACGGATAAGATTTAGTTGGTAGGATGTCAAGTTGGCAGTCTGCTCTACAAAGAGAGAAACACTCTGAGCCATCGTCGCTTCATACCCATCCTTGATATCCTGTTCTGTTATCACTTCATTTGATACCGCAAAAACATTCCATGCTAACTGCTGTACGTATGAAGAATAGTTGTCAACAGTATCGCATATTATATGTGCCAATTCAGTAGATATGGTTTTACCCGATTCGGCAAAGCGGCTAACAATGAATGGCACCCATTTCTCTGTAGGAATCCTCTTGATAAAGAACATGTCGCCAAACTGGTAGAATGGCATCTTACGGCTTTGGAACAAGTTTTTCATCATGTGCTGCTTGCTGCCAAACAGACAGTAACAGGTGTGCTTGTGATGTTGCCAAACGCTCCGAAGTGCCTTTTGAACAGTAAGTGTGTCAGGCATTTCGCCTATCTGTTGGAATTCGTCAATACAAACCACAATATCTATTCCACGTTTCAACGCAATACGCTCTGGCAGGTTGAGAATCTCCTCTGGAGTGTTGGATAAAGGATTGATGCCTAACGACAATGCAAATTCTGTGCTTGGTTCAGGGCTATATATTACTTTGGGCACAATGCTCATGATGAACTCTTTGGCAGTCTCGATCATCTTGTCAACCTTGCTGGCTGTAGATTGGATGATGGTTGAGGCATATTTTTCATAGAACTCATATTCTGTCCTGCATTTGTAGATGTCCATATAAACGACCTTGATTCTCGTGTCGTCAATCTGGCTTATTACATTTTTCACCAGCGATGTCTTGCCCATTCGGCGGGGAGAAATGAGTATGGAATTCACACCGTTCTCAAAGTTCAGCTTAAGCCGTTTGGTCTCAAGTTCTCTGTCTGTAAAGTGGTTGCCCTCAACAGACATTCCGTAAATAAAAGGCTTACTCATTATATTATTTCTTTAGAGATTGACGGCACAAAGATAACAATAATTACCGACATCTACTAATTGATGGTTCACCAATCGGTGAACTTTATAAATAATTAACTAACTTCCTATTGCACAGTATAATTGTCTGCTTACTTCGTGGTTTACCAGTTGGTGGACCACCAACTGGTGTACCATGTGGAAATCTTCCCGGGAAGGACACGGTTACAGCGCAAAATCGATGCCTGCGATAATTCTTGGATGGCTCTTCAGGAAGTCATTTCCCCAGAGGTAGAAATTCCAATTCTTGATGGAGTAATAGAAACCTGCGGCCACATCTATGTCCTGGTCGAACTTCCAGGAATGGATGGCTCCTATCATGGGGGTGATGGCGTGGCCGTTCCTCAGGTGAATGGTATAGGCGAGATACTCGTAATTGGAATAGGTACTGCTTGCTCCCTTGTTGACGACCCACCATGTGTTTGTACACCAGAACAGGTTGCCGTCATTGGAGATGGCACCATTCATGTAGAGAGCCGAAGTGAGGTACGAGAACTTCATGCTGCTGTTCAAGTCAAAGGACGAGATTACTTCTGCGCCTACGTTATACCACTTGCTGATAGGCAGGCCATAGCGAACCAGTCCGCCCCAATAGGCACAGTCCTTACCCGTGTACAGGTCAACACCTGTGGCAAAATGGTCGCCCAATCCAAATTGGAAGGTAGTATACGTCTCCTGCTTATTGATGCCTGGGCGTGCTTTGACGGAAGTGTAGCCATATAGCTTCCCGTCGCCGACGGTTCCTGCAAAATAAGGAATCTGGGCAATGGCATGGATAGAGCACAGCAGCCCTGTTATAAATACTACAATTCGTCTCATAGTAACTATTTGAATGCAAAGGTACAAATAAGTCCTGGAATATCCAAATTTATTTGGCACATATTTCGCAGATTAACACTGATTCAGCTTCTCCTTTCTTGCAGATAATTGCCTGCTGGCACAATAAAGTAGGGAAAAGTCCGTTAATTGTTTTGTATATATACAACAAAAAACGACGGTATGATAGAATATATCAAAGGCGAGCTGACCGAGCTGACGCCTGCACTTGCTACGGTTGAGGCCGCAGGAGTGGGCTACGGACTGAATATATCGCTGAATACTTACAGCGCACTGCAGAAGACGGGAGGGGTTTGTAAACTCTACGTGTACGAATCAATCCGCGAAGATGCGCATGTGTTGTATGGCTTTATAAATAAAAAGGAACGCGAGATGTTCGAGCTGCTCATCACGGTGAGTGGGGTGGGGGCTAACACGGCGCGGATGATGCTGTCGGGCATGAGTGTCAGTGAGCTTTGCAATGCCATCTCGACAGGCAACGCACGCCTCATTCAGAGCATTAAGGGTATCGGCAAGATGACGGCACAGCGCATCATCGTCGACCTGAGAGACAAGATTGTGGCCTTGGGCATAGCTGACGAGATTCCGGCCGGTGGCACGATGTCGGCACCTGTGAACAATGCGGTGCGTGACGAGGCGGTAGCAGCCCTAACCATGCTAGGCTTCTCTCCGGCTCCTACACAGAAGGTCGTGGTTCAGATATTACAGGCACAGCCCACCCTGCCCGTAGAGCAAGTGGTGAAGTTAGCGTTGAAACAGATAAAGTAAGACCCACCCCCGGCCCCTCCCGAGCGGGAGGGGAGTGTAGATGGAGGGGGTAACGATTAAGAATGAAAAGGAACAGGACATATCAGAGACTGAAGAAGCTTGCTTCGATGAGGAGCATGCTTTATCTGGTGTTGTTCCTGTTTGTTGCTATATCGCTGTTCGCCACTCCGCCTCAGGACGACAACCGCCGACGCCCCAACAGACAGGCTCAAGGTGAACAAAACACCCCTCCCGCTCGGGAGGGGATGGGGGTGGGTGCCGGTACGGCTGTCAAATCCCAACCCAAGTTGCAGGTCGAGGACGAGACCATCCCTGACTCGCTGCTGCATCCTCGCTGGAAGATTAAGCGCACGGCACCCGTCATTACAGAGGATTTGGACTCGTCGGCACTGGACCTGCATATGCCCGAAAATATACGGCAGCAGGTGGAATACAACGACTCGTTAGGCCTCTACTTCATTGGCTCGAAGATAGGCGACTCCTACCTGAACGCTCCCGTGCTGATGACGCCCGAGGAATATATGAAGTGGAGTGAGCGCCGTGGCCGTGAGGCTTTCTTCCGCAACAAGAACGCGGAGGCCTACCAGACACAGGGTAAGGAAAAATTCTCGTTTGCCGATATGCACTTCGACTTAGGCCCTGCCGAGAAGATATTCGGCCCTGGTGGCGTGCGTGTGAAAACGCAGGGAACGGCTGAGCTGAAGTTGGGTGCCACGCTGAAGAACATCGACAACCCCAGCCTGCCCATCCGTAACCGCAAGACCACCAGCTTCGATTTCGACGAAAAGATCAACCTGAGTGTCAACGGTAAGGTAGGTGACAAGGTGAACATGAACCTGAACTACAACACGGATGCTACCTTCACCTACGATACACAGAACCTAAAGCTGAAGTTCGACGGCAAGGAGGACGAAATCATCAAGTTGGTGGAGGCCGGTAACGTGAGCTTCCCTTCCAACAACTCGCTGGTGAAGGGTGCTTCGAGCCTCTTCGGTATCCGTACCGATAGGCAGTTTGGTAAGCTGAAGCTGCAGACGGTGCTGTCGCAGAAGAAATCGACGACGAAGAGCGTCTCATCGAAGGGGGGTACACAGACGACACCGTTCGAGATTGACGCCGCCGACTACGAGGAGAACCGCCACTTCTTCCTGGCCCATTATTTCCGTTCGAACTACGACCGTGCCATGTCAACGATACCTAATCTGACCACGGGTGTGAAAATTAACCGT
>JAEEGH010008103.1_pt1 | contig 24997 bp, 21 predicted proteins | sample 9134181 | NCBI WGS metagenome assembly JAEEGH01 (sample SAMN16246544, study PRJNA631951) | gut metagenome | biome: gut microbiome; feature: rumen; material: DP-attached | host: Bos | place: Iran: Karaj | collected 2018-10
TTTTTCACTCTTCTGTCCCCAAGTTCAGGAGCTGTAAGAGCCATAAATGCGATGAGGTTAGCAGAAGAGCCGCTGTTTACAAGGCTTACGCCCTTTACTCCAAGGAGCTTTCCAAATCTCTCTTCAAATTCATCTGTATATCTTCCAGCTGTAAGCCAGAAATCAAGGGATGAATCCACAAGGTTCTTAACTTCCTTCTCATCGAAGACTCTTCCTGAATAGGGAATCCTGTCCCCTTCTTCAAAGCCTGTATTATCTACCTTCAAAAATTTATCATAGTAATCTGCCACAAGATCCAGGATTTGCTTTCTTGCAGCCTTTTGTGCTTCATTATCTAACATTAATCAAAATACTCCTTTATTTCTTTTTCCATAACTTCTATTGCGTGTCCCTCAAGGTACCCACGGGTCCACTCAGCCGTCTTTTCAACAGCCATTTCAATATCCCACTTTGGCGCCCAGCCCAGTCTGCTCTTTATTTTTGAGCAGTCGAGCTTAAGATAATTGGCCTCGTGAGGTCCATTATCAGATTTAATCTCTATATCAGGCTGTCCATATTTTTCCTTAAATAATCTGGCAATCTTAAGGGTGGTAACAGCATCAGACTCGTTGGGGCCTACATTATAATAGCCCGCATAACTGCCATCTTCATACTGCTTCTGAGCGATCAAAAGATATGCTGACAAAGCCTCAAGTACATGCTGATATGGCCTTGTAGAATCAGGGTTTCTAAGTGTTATCTTTTGCCCGCTTCTGGCAGCCCTTACGCAGTCAGGAACGATCCTGTCCTTTGCAAAATCGCCGCCACCTATAACATTTCCGGCTCTGGCTGTAGATGTAGCAATTCCCAGTTCCTCAAAAAAAGAATTGATATATGAATGAGTGACAAGCTCAGAACAGGACTTGCTGTTGGAATACGGGTCATAGCCGTCCAGCTTCTCATCCTCTCTGTAGCCCCATTCCCACTCATTGTTCTGATAAACCTTATCAGTCGTAACATTCAAAAAAGATCTGACAGTGCCTGACTCTCTCACGCACTCGCAGATATTTACCGTACCCATGACATTTGTTTCATAGGTATAGCGCGGTCTTTCATAAGAATCTCTGACAATGGGCTGGGCAGCCAGATGAAAAACTATCTCCGGTTTTGCCTCGTCAAAGAAACTTTTTAATTTGTCAAAATCTCTGATATCTCCAATACATGAGCAAATATCATCACCCACTTTGGAAATCTCAAATAAATTCTCATCTCCCTCAGGAGATAATGCATAGCCATAGACTTTAGCTCCGGCCATGACCAGGATCTTGGTCAGCCAGCTTCCCTTAAAGCCTGTATGCCCGGTGACAAGCACCCTTTTTCCTTTGTAAAACTCTAACATTACTCTTCCTTTTGTACTTCTAAAGCTTCCTTTTCATAATCTTCTGCAAGTTCACTGTTGCCAAGGGCTCTGTAGCATTTGGCAATTGCAAGCCTTGGAAGCTCTTTTGATTTTTTAACATCCAGAATGCTCTCGCACTCGTATGCTGCATTATAATACCACACTATAGCCTCATCATAGTCCTTTTGGCTATAGTAAAAATCACCAAGTTCGTAGCAAACCTCACTGGACATTTCAGTTATTGCGTCTTTTAAGGCATACTTCAAAAGAGCTGAGACGTCTCCTTCTATCACAGCGATATGCGACAGAATGCAGCTTCCCTCTTTTATCTCATCAAGACTTCTGTGGGTATCCTTTAGTGATTCTTCAAAAAAACTTTTTGCCTTCAAAAAGTCATCATCAGTTCCGGCCATCATCAGCTCTCTTGCATACATCCCATAAAGGCGCCTTGACAGGAATTTCCCATCTGCGATGGCCTTTCTGAATGTATTTAAGTCTCTGGCAGAGTGATTCTCACCGGGATTGTGTATGATCTCAATCTCAGAATTAACGATAACAGGATCCAAAACCACCTGTTCATGAATAGGGTCTTCCCATGTAAAATGCCTGACTCTCTTAAAGAGCTTTGGTCTTAATTCTCTATCAAAGTTATAAACCGTCCTAAAAGACAACTGGTTACAATAGTACATCTGTACAATGTCAATATCAAGCTCTTCCAGATCTCTTTTCATCTGAAGGAACCTCTCTCTGTTTGTCTCATCCAGCTCTTCATCTGCATCTGCCGAATATATGTAGTCACAGGTTGCCTTGGAAAAAGAGAAATTTCTGGCCTCACTAAAATCTCCGGTCCACTTAAAGTCGTAAACTTTAGCACCGAAGGCATTCGCAATTTCTTTTGTCCTGTCTGTAGACCCGGTATCAACCACAATCATCTCGTCGACAAGGCCTTTTAGACTGCCAAGGCACTTCTCAAGGCAATTTTCTTCATTTTTAACTATCATACAGAGACTGATCGTAACCATACTATACCCCCTGGATATGCGATATTATTATAATAATCGTAACGTTTTATAGTATATTTTTCAATATCCTTTACCTTGAAACAAACATAATGTAAACTAAAAGGAGTTTTGAAAAGGGACATATTTTAATGAAAAAGACATTTTTATATAAAACAACAGGCCTTATCTTGGCCATTTCAATGCTCACAGGATGTCAGATTGCCGGTACAGGCGCTGTTTCAACTCCTGAAGATACTAATAGTCAGGCCTCTTTTGCTTCAACTACTCTGACTCCTTCATCACCTTTTGATGGAACAACATATATCAAGGAATCAAGCCTTACTTCTGTAGGCCAGGAGCTTGCAGAGGCAGAGGACGACGTTGACATTGAAGATGCCATAGCAGGCATAGACGTTGTACAAAACTACGACACCGAGCTCAGCGTGCCAACTTACATTACCAGGCAGGATGATACCTGGTTCATAGTAGACTGCTACCACAACAGAGTCATCTACTCAGACGATCTGAATGCCCCTCTCGATGAGTGGTACATCATGTCAGGAGATGCCACGCAGCCTCACACAATTGCAAGCGACGGCTCCGTCTACATGATCGATGACACAGAAAATAACAGAGTTCTGGTCTATGAAAAAGTTAATGACAAATTTGTCCATACGCAGACCTTTTATGATATAGGAAACAGGCCGCATTACACTATTTACAATGAGATCACTGATACTTTTTATGTATGGAGTTCAACGACCGGGGAGCTTTACTGCTTCAGACACACATCCGATTCCACAAGGATGTATCTCACAGATATAAAGAAAATCAACGAGCTTGACGGGATCTACGTCCGCTCATTCTCTATAATTGATGGCTACATATACTTTGTTTCAGGAGTTTCCGATACAGATTCCGCCGGAGCTTCCAACATCATAATGTGCGACCTCGATACCTTAGAGATAAAAGAAAAATACACCGTCCCCGCAGAAGTCGCAGGAATGGTGCAGATTACCAAAATCCAGGATTACTATTATATTTCTGTTTCAACAGACACAACCGGTTCGCAGGATTACGCAACCATAATAAAAACCCCTTCCCTGTATGACCTGAGCCAGGGAAAATATGAAGATATCTACTCAGAGTACTTCATTGGAGGCGGAACTCCTTACTACATCTCGAATGTAGACGATATCTATTTTCTTACAGAGCACAGACTTAAGGACCACTCAATCTGGTCATTTAAGGTGACTGACAACAGCATCACGGATGTCACCTCCATATTTTAAAAGTCCTGCCCCTTTACAGCTTTTTTAATATTTTTCAAATCTTCAGCGGTTATCTGATGTTCACTGTATCTGGCCTTTTCATAGATACTAAAAGCCGCAGACGCCCTTCCATTTGAAGTTTTTTCAAGTTCACTTGGCGTCTGGCTTTCCCTGACATCAGCATAGCCGCTTCCATTTTTTATATATTTCTTAAATAAGAGCCTTACTCTCCCCTCGTTGCTGAGCCTCATCTGTAAAAAAGATCCGCTTCCCTTGCCGGATTTTCCGTTTTCTTTTTTATCAAAGGGGCTTAAATACTCAATTTTATCACGCATAAGCTTATCTTTAAGAACGTTCCTTGAGTTTTTAAGCGTCCTGTAGAGTCTGCCTATTCCCTTTATCAAAAGAACTATCGCAGCAATAAGGACAACCGTTGCCAGAACCCAGTACAGAATTTCCCAGATGCTGTGCCAAATAGAATCATCCTCATAATCTTCAGGCAAAAGACTCTGAAGCTGCCCAAATTCCTGCTTCTCCTGTAGAGGCACATATTCTTCAGGCTCTTTAAACTTAAAAAATCCAAAAAGCCATCTCAAAAAGCTGATGAACAGGTACTTTGCCGCGGCTGCTATCTCTTTTCCGTAGTCAAGCAAAGTACAGATAAACATTGAGACAGCCACTGTCGCCAGTGACACTCTCACCATCCTGCCATTATTCTTTTTTACCATATCTATGGGAACGCTTGCTCCGTCTTTAAAGGGAACCATTGCATCCAGTATCTGCCTGGCGTTGTAATACAAAACCGCCAGAATCCCCCATACAGCCTCACCTGCAAGAACTACTATCACTCCTTCCTGAATCTTTGCGATCCTGCAAAAGATATAGAGAACGATAAAGAAAAAAGCCTCAGAGATCTCAGGATAAAAAACAAGATTTTCTCTTACTCTCTCAAGAGCAGTTATTATAAGCACCAAAAGAAAAGTGATGCCAAAAAACACTATGACCACTTCCTTTTTGAGGCCAAGCCCAAGGGACATTATCCCCAGAATATTCAGGCTCAGCGCTATGATTATGTTATTAATAATCCTTAATATTTCTATTCTCTTATTCATGTATGACCACTTTGAAATCAATCTTAGAATCTGCAGGGCACTCCTTTTTCATGTCCTTGGTGAGTGGACACAGCCACAAAAGTTTCCCTGCCTTTTGGGCCAAAAGACCTGCTGCCTTTAAAGAATCATCGCCTCTGGTGGTAGAAATATAGCAAAAGGTAGTATTTTCAATATCAACGTTTGCCACTTCTCTTTCCACAATTTCAGCCATAGAATTGGGAGTTGTCTTTTCAAGGTCGATCCTTGCAAGAGCTCTTTTGATACTGGCAATATGAAGTGATGATGCTCCCGCCATCAGAGATATGTTTTCCCCTGTGACCTTGTCTCTTCCATTAGTCAAAAGAGACACCGGCACATTTTCTGAAATAAATCTCCCCGCCAGGGACATGGTAAGCCTTATACAGTCCTCCAAAAGCTCCCTTTCAAACAGGATTCCCGGCTCATCCACATTTAGAATAAACTTCACTTCCTGAGAAGAGGTATGATCATGCAGATTCACCTTCAGATTCCCAGTCTTGGCAGTTGCCTTCCAGTTCACCATGTTCTGTGGATCAATCCTGGAATAATCCCTGATCCCGCGAAAAGTAAAATTATCTTCATACAAAAAACGCTTTGAAAGCACATCCCCCATAAGCTGCCTGAATGGCACTTCTGTCTTACTGACAGAAAGCGGCGCCGGATAGACATAGAGATTTGTGTGCTGTTCAAAGGTGTTGTATCTGATATCAGGGCTAAAAAGATCTGACGCCTTAAGAGAAGTCTTCAAAATGCTGTAATACCCTCTTTTTCGGCAATCAAGCTCCAGCCTTCTTGTTATCTTTTCATATAGTCCAAGACTGAACACATCCGTCACATTGACCCTGTCAGAGACAGAGGAATTGGTCCCATCGGAAAACTCAAGACCCTTATCAGTCTGGAAGCTGACCTGCAAAATGTGAAGAGGCAAAAAGTTCCTGTTCGTTATAACCTCCTGCAAATGAGCCTTATCTCCCTCATTTACCGCTTCTTCCACAAAATCAAGTCTGGCCATAAGCCCTTTGTCCCAAAAGTTGCCAAAGAGCCATTTTTCAAAACGATATAAAGCAAAAATAACTATCGGTATAAGTATAATAGGCATCAGAAATCCTCAGTCGGCACAGAAATCTCATCAAGAATGCTCTGAATTATTCCACTTGCATCAGCATTTACCCCATAGCCGGAAGAAAGAATAAGTCTATGGGCCAAAACAGGCACTGCAAGCCTCTTGATATCCTCAGGAACAACATAGTCTCTGCCCTCAGCATAGGCCAAAACCTTGGCGCAGTTTAAAAGCGCAAGACTTCCTCTTGTGCTGACACCGGAAGACACATCCCTTCTATTTCTGGTGGCAACTATAATGTCAGCAATGTACTCTTTTATCTGAGGATGCACTTTGACCTTCATAGCCTCATCATGCATTTCTTCAATTTCTTTTGGACCTGCAACAGGGCCGATCTTTTCCAAAGCCTCACTGCTTCCGCTTCCGTCAAAGCGCTCTAAGATCTTTATCTCCTCAGCTCTGTCAGGAAATCCTACAGACAGCTTCATAAGGAATCTGTCCAGCTGTGCCTCAGGAAGAGGAAAAGTTCCGCTGGTCTCAACAGGGTTCTGAGTTGCAATAACAAAAAAGGGCCTCTCAAGAGTCCTGGTCTGCCCGTCAATTGTTACCTGTCTTTCCTCCATGCACTCAAGAAGTCCTGCCTGAGTTCTGGGAGTTGCCCTGTTTATCTCATCTGCTAAAAGAATGTTGCAAAAAACCGGGCCCTTGTTAAAAACAAACTCTCCCTTAGACATCTGATAAACATTAAGTCCTGTAATATCAGACGGGAGAAGGTCCGGTGTAAACTGAATCCTTTTAAAACTTCCATCTACTGATCTGGCCAGCGCCTTAGCAAGCATGGTCTTGCCGGTTCCGGGAACATCCTCTAATAGAACATGTCCACCGGCCACCATAGCAACCACTGTCAAAAGAACTGTCTCGTCCTTACCAACTAAGACCCTTGCTACATTATCTCGAATATCTTTTATGCTCCCCATATTAAACAACCACTACCTTGTTTCTTCCTGTATTTTTAGCCTTGTACAAAGCTGAATCAACGTTCTGTATACTCTTTGCAAAATCGCCCGTGTACTTGGAAACGCCCACAGATACTGTAAACTGAACAGGTGTATCTGTAGCAGCCTCTATATCGCGCCTGAACTGTTCCATTCTAGCGCAGGCATTATTTACATCGCAGTTCTTGAAGATAATAATGAATTCCTCACCGCCAAATCTGATAACATAATCATCACCGTGAGTTTCAGTTGAAAGCTTTTTACCTATATACAAAAGTGTAAGGTCTCCTGTATAGTGGCCATGCTCATCATTAACCTGCTTAAAGTAATCGATATCGAGCATTGCTATTGCAATAGGCTCCTGAGCATCAATAAGAGCATTCTTTGTTACAATTTTTTCCAAAAGGTGTCTGTTATAAACCTGAGTGAGCGGATCTGTAACCATCGCAAGTTCAAGCTTCTGACGAACCCTGTAATGATCAAGGTAATACAATGTCAAAAGGATATGTGAGCATACAACCGCAAGTCCAACCGGAATCTGCAGTGCAAGAATAATATCAAGATTTGGATAGTGATTAAAATTGTTGGTGATAAGGATCTCCAGAATAAAGATTACACTGGAAAGAAAGGTATATCTTGGCCTTGAAACAAATCCAACCGTCAAGAATACCACGTTCATGATTATAAAGCCTTCACTGGCATGAACCTTGATTTCAAGGTGATAGATGGACCACATGGTTGCCAGCACTATGCAATGGGCAAGGGCAAAATCCATAAAGGTAATGAGCTTGCTGTCGCGCACAAAATTAATGAGCACCAAAAAAAGTGCCAGCGCTACAAGTATTGAAAATCTTGGAATAAGTGTCGGAAGATAAGTGCCATTGAGCAGATAATCCGAGAAAATATATGTAATGGAAAAAAATGCGCCAACCACTAAACTGATAGCCACATAATTCTGATAATAATCGCATTTTGACTGATAAAAATCAGCCAGATCATCATCATTCATAGAACGGTAATCTTTAAATAAGTTCAATAAAGCCTTGGCATTTTCAATAATTTTCATAAGTGCAACTCCCCTAATACAATATTGTACTAGGAATACAGAAATTTCGAAAGTTATTTTTTTGAATAAAAAACATCAAAAAAGGATGCGGCATAAAAGTCGCATCCTTAATAATCATTCTTCTGAAGTATCTCCAACCGGCTTACCACCTGTTGCAAGCCACTTAAGATATGCATTGATAAATGGATCAAGATCACCATCAAGAACGCCATCCGCGTTAGATGCCTTAAATCCTGTTCTTGTATCATTTACCATTGTGTATGGCTGAAGTACATAGGATCTGATCTGACTTCCCCATGCATTATCCTTTACTTCACCACGGATTCCGTCAAGCTTTGCAGCCTGCTCTTCCTGTTTCATAATGAACAGTTTAGCCTTCAACATCTGCATAGCCTTATCTTTATTCTGGAACTGTGAACGCTCATTCTGGCAGGCAACTACAACGCCTGTAGGAATATGTGTGATACGTACAGCTGATGATGTCTTATTGATGTGCTGTCCACCGGCACCACTTGAACGATATGTATCAATTCTAAGATCATCAGGATTGATCTCTACATCTACATCCTCTTCAATATCAGGCATAACATCGCATGATACGAATGATGTCTGACGCTTAGCCTGTGCATTGAACGGACTGATACGAACAAGTCTGTGAACACCGTGCTCTGACTTTAAAAGTCCATAAGCATTTGTTCCTGAAATCTGGAATGTAACTGACTTAATTCCGGCTTCATCACCATCGAGAAGATCGAGAACTTCTGTTGTGAAGCCCTTTCTCTCTGCCCATCTAGTGTACATACGATAGAGCATGCTTGCCCAGTCACAAGCCTCTGTTCCGCCTGCTCCTGCGTTGAGTCGAAGGATTACATCATATTTATCATAAGGCTGGTTGAGAAGATTGCTGATACGGATATTCTCTAAAGTCTCCTCGAACTCATCAAGCTCTGATCTGATCTCAGCAGCCATATCATCGTCATCTACGCCTTCTGCATTCTGCATATCGATAAGATCAATAATATCGCCGTACTGATTGTTAAGTCTTTCGATGTTTTCAACAAGATCCTGCATATTCTTAAGATCTTTTGTCTTCTTGTTGGCCTTTTCTGCGTCATCCCAGAAACCAGGCTCTTCCATCTCACGACTAAGCTCTTCAATTATCTTTTTCTTAGACTCAAGGTCAAGAGAAGCAGTAACTTCTTTTAAAGTATCCTGCAGGTTCTGAATCTCAACCTTCATCTGATCTAAAACTACCATATACTTACCTTTCTAATTACTTAAACTCTTCCATGACAATTTTTGAACTTCTTGCCACTTCCGCATGGACATGGATCATTTGGATAAACCTTAGCTTCAACTCTCTTAACAGGAGTCTTTGCAACTGAATCATCCTTATTTGTTCCTGTAACCTTGGCTACCTGCTCACGCTCAACCTTCTCCTCAATGTGAACATGGAAAAGAAGTCTCACTGTATCTTCCTTGATGTTTCTGGTCATATCATCAAACATCTCGTAGCCTGCAAGCTTGTATTCAAGCTTAGGATCTCTCTGGCCATATGCCTGAAGACCGATTCCCTGACGGAGCTGATCCATATCATCGATATGATCCATCCACTTTCTGTCAATTACTTTCAGAAGGATTACACGCTCAATCTCACGGATTGTTTCAGGTTCAGGGAACTCTGCCTCTTTTGTCTCGTAAAGCTTAACTGCTTCCTCTTTTAACTGCTGAAGAAGTCCTGCTTTTGTAAGAGTCTCGATACGTCCTCTTGTGATCTTTTTAAGTGGAACAGTTGGAAGCAAAAGCTCATTGAGCTCTGCAAGGTTCCAGTTATCAGGATCATTCTCCTCGCCTACAACTGTTTCAACTGCATTTTCTACAATATCAGTGATCATCTTGTAGATTGAATCCCTCATGGAATCTCCATCAAGAACTTTCTTACGCTCTGCATAGATGATCTCTCTCTGCTCATTGTTAACCTGGTCATACTCGAGAAGGTTCTTTCTGATGGCATAGTTGTTGGACTCGATCTTCTTCTGAGCTGATTCAATAGCCTTTGAAAGAGATGAGTGCTCAATTTCCTGTCCATCAGGAATCTTAAGAGCATTGAACATTGCTATAAGTCTCTCTGAACCAAAGAGCCTCATAAGGTTATCCTCAAGTGAAAGGTAGAACTTGGATTCACCAGGATCACCCTGACGTCCGGCACGACCACGGAGCTGATTGTCGATACGTCTGCTCTCGTGTCTCTCTGTACCGATGATCTTAAGTCCGCCTGCTGCCCTTGATTCTTCATCAAGCTTAATATCAGTACCACGGCCTGCCATGTTAGTAGCGATTGTAACAGCACCATGCTTACCTGCCTCTGCTACTATCTCAGCTTCCATTTCATGGAACTTGGCATTAAGTACCTGATGCTGAATACCACGCTTTCTAAGGAGCTTACTTATTTCCTCAGAAGACTCGATAGTGATAGTACCAACCAGTACAGGCTGTCCCTTTGCATGAGCTTCTTCTACTGCATCGCAGATAGCATTTAATTTCTCTTTTTTAGTCTTATAAACTGCATCCTGAAGATCCTTACGGATAACAGGCTCGTTTGTAGGAATCTCGATAACGTCCATTCCGTAGATATCACGGAATTCTCTTTCCTCTGTAAGAGCAGTACCTGTCATACCACACTTTTTCTCGAACTTGTTAAAGAAGTTCTGGAAGGTGATAGTAGCAAGAGTCTTGGACTCTCTCTTAACCTTAACATGCTCTTTTGCCTCGATTGCCTGGTGAAGGCCGTCTGAATAACGTCTTCCCGGCATTACACGGCCTGTAAACTCATCAACGATAAGGACTTCATCATCCTTAACGATGTAGTCGTGATCTCTCTGCATAAGGTTGTTTGCACGAAGAGCAAGGATGATATTGTGCTGGATCTCAAGGTTCTCAGGATCAGCAAGGTTCTCAATCCTAAAGAATCTCTCAACCTTGGCAACACCCTGTGCTGTAAGGTTTACGATCTTATCTTTCTCGTTGACAATAAAGTCACCGGTCTCTTCTCTCTCAACACCCATGATGGCATCCATCTTAGTGAGGTCTTCCATATCCTCACCACGTGTCATCTGCTTGGCAAGGATGTCACATGCCTCATAAAGCTTTGTTGATTTATCGGACTGACCGGAGATAATAAGAGGTGTTCTGGCTTCATCAATAAGGATAGAGTCTATCTCATCGATGATGGCATAGTTAAGTCCACGAAGAACACACTGCTCTTTATAGATTGCCATGTTATCACGAAGGTAATCAAATCCCAGTTCGTTATTTGTAACATAAGTGATATCGCAGTTATAAGCATCTCTTCTCTCTTCAGAAGTCATGCTGTTCAAAACAACACCAACAGTAAGGCCAAGGAACTCATGGATCTTACCCATCCACTCAGCGTCACGCTTTGCAAGGTAATCGTTAACTGTTACTACATGAACACCCTTGCCCTCAAGAGCGTCAAGGTAAGAAGGAAGTGTAGCCACAAGTGTCTTACCTTCACCGGTTCTCATCTCAGCGATTCTGCCCTGATGAAGGATAACTCCACCAATGAGCTGTACTCTGAAGTGCTCCATTCCAAGGACACGCTTACCTGCCTCACGAACTGTCGCATATGCCTCAGGCATAATATCATCAAGTGTTTCCCCATTTGCCAGTCTCTTCTTGAACTCATCAGTTTTGCCTCTGAGTTCCTCATCAGAAAGAGCCTGCATCTTTGGTCTCATAGCCTCAATTGAATCAACAGTGCTGCGGATCCTCTTAAGTTCTCTTTCGCTATGTGTACCAATAATCTTATCAATAATACTCATGTTTTATTCCTCATAAAAAAGGGCATAATAACCCAATATTTTAGCAAAAGTCCGTTGTACATTGTAGCAGATTAATGATAGCTTTTCAATACGCTTATCGCCTTAGCAAATATGAAGCGACATCAAAAAGGTGCCGGTCAAAATGACCGACACCCTTGATAAATCATCAATATTCTTTTGCCTGTTCCTCGCCGTTCATAACGCGGATAGCACCCTGTGCAAGAGCAAGAAGCTCGTCCTCACCAGGATATACAGTTACAGGGCAGATCCAGTCAACTCTCTCTTTGATGGCATCTGTGATCACCTGACCATAAGCAATACCACCTGTAAGAATGATCTGATCAACTTTACCCTTTAATACTGTTGCGCAAGCACCGATGTTTTTGCAGATCTGGTAAATAAATGCATCGCGGACAAGAATTGCCTTCTCGTTGCCCTCTTCACACATCTTGTTAACTTCTCTCATATCGTTAGTTCCAAGATATGCATTGAGTCCGCCGCCTCCGACGATCTTCTTTTTCATCTCATCGTATGTGTACTTACCTGAGAAGCACATATCTACAAGAGCCTTTGCAGGAATGCCGTTTGCTCTCTCAGGTGAAAATGCGCCGTCACCGTTAAGTGCTGCGTAAACATCTACCATCTTGCCGTTCTTGTGAACACCTGTTGATGTACCACCACCCATGTGTACAACAATTACGCTGATCTCGTCATATTTTTTGCCGATCTCTTTTGCATATCTTCTGGCAACAGCCTTCTGGTTAAGAGGATGATCGATAGATACACGCTCGATTTCAGGAACACCTGAGATACGTGCTACAGGTTCCATCTCGTCAACTACAACAGGGTCAACGATGTAAGAAGGAACACCGATCTCATCACCGATCTCTCTTGCAAGGATACCGCCAAGGTTAGAAGCATGCTGGCCCTGAACGCCCTTTTTAAGATCCTCTAAAAGAGCATCTGTGCACTCATATGTACCACCAGGGATAGGTCTTAAGAGACCGCCTCTTCCAACTATTACGTTAAAAGACTTAATATCAATACTCTCTTTTTTGAGGAAATCGAGAATGATGTTCTTACGGAAATCCTTCTGATCGATTATGCTTGCGAACTGATTGATCTCCTCAGTGCTGTGTCTTAATGTTTCCTCTTTTACAAGAGTCTCATCTTCAAAAATACCAACCTTTGTAGAAGTAGAACCGGGATTTATGATCAAACTTTTTATCATGATTATTCTCCTTTTAATTTTAATAAGGAACGCCTCTTGGCTTATTTATTAGCTACAACAGCAGCAAGTGCGATTGAGTTAACCTTAACTTCAACAGAATCTGATCTTGATGTAAGGATTACAGGAGCCTTTGTTCCTGTAAGAATGTTACCGTTCTTAACCTTTGCAAGTCTTACGATAGTCTTGTATGTAAGGTTTCCTGCGTGGATATCAGGGAAAAGAAGGATATCAGCGTCGCCGACAATCTTTCTGTCAAGGGCACCAGCCTTATGCTGAGCTGCCTCAGGGTCAATAGCAAGGTCCATTGAAAGAGGTCCGTCAACGATACAGTTCTTGATCTCGCCCTCTTCATTAAGTCTTGTGAGCTCTGCTGCCTCAACAGTAACAGGCATCTTAGGGTTAACAACCTCTACTGCTGCAAGTGGAGCAACCTTAGGGCACTCAACGCCGCAAGCTCTTGCAACATCTACTGTATATTCAATAATAACTTTCTTATCTTCAAGTGTTGGATATGGCATGAAAGCAACGTCTGTAAGGAATAAGAGACGGTCAATGCCTGGGATTTCAAATACGCAAACGTGAGAAAGTGGACGGCCTGTACGAAGACCAACTTCTTTATCAAGAACGCTCTTAAGGAAGTCTCTTGATTCAAGAGCACCCTTCATGTAAATATCAGCCTTGCCTGATGATACAAGTGAAACTGCTGTACGAGCTGCCTCAATAGTATCCTTAACATCGATGATCTCAAAGTCAGCAAGGTCCATTCCAACCTCTTTTGCCTTCTCCTCAATCAGCTCCTTATCACCAACAAGGATAGAATCTACGATTCCTCTCTCTTTTGCAATCTTGACAGCCTCAAGAACGTGTGTGTCCTGTGCAACTGCAACAGACATTTTCTTGGTGCTTGCTGTCTTAAGTTTAGCAAGAATGTCGTCAAAGCTCTTACTCATTTTAATAAACCTCCATTTGTCTATAAAGTAAAGAAAGTGTTAAACTTCGCCATATGACAAAAGTTTAACACTCCCTATTGTTAATTTCAACGTCTTTATGAATTTTTTATTAGAATTTAGAAGCCTTCCATTCTGCGCTGTTTGCGGAATTCGCGCCTCTTGATGGCACCCTCCCACTCAGCCTTTTCATTTTCAGTCTTTATATTAAGTCCGTAAGGAACAAGGCATGGTGTCCCGTCGTCATCGATGCACACCTCAGTAAGATATGCTCTGTTGAGCACATGGCGCATTCCCGTCTTAACATCCTCAACATAGGTATCTACCCTTACTTCCATTGAAGTTTTGCCAACATATGTGATCTTGCCTATCATCACAAGAACATCACCCAGAACTGCCCCCTGCTTGAACTGCATATTATCGATTGCTGCAGTAGCTATTGGGTTTCCTGAATGTCTGACAGCCACAGTTCCTGCAACCTCATCGATCCAACTCATAAGTTTTCCGCCAAAGAGTCTGTCCTCGGCATTGATATCATCGTACTTAACCACCTTAGTCCATTCAGTGATGGAATCTTCAACATTTTTGTTCGCTATTTGCTTATCAACATGAAATACCTTGCCCATACCCTGTACCTCCAAAGAGAGATTTTTATATGACTATTTTACCTTAAATTGCCGAAGTATGCTATCATATCTGAGTTGATTTGTGGTTAAAAGACATGCCCTGTGTTAATATAAGAAAAGAAATTTTATTGGAGTTTAAATATAAATGGCTAAGATAAGTTTTATTATTCCGGTGTATAACACCTCTAAATATCTTGATGATTGCATTACCTCAGTTATGGGCCAGACCTATGAAGACATTGAGATCATTCTTATTGATGATGGTTCAACTGACGGTATAAGCCCACAGATGTGCGATGACTATGCTTCTTTTGACAAGCGCATCAGAGTCATCCACAAAGAGAACGGTGGCCTCATGTCCGCATGGATAGCGGGTGCCAAGGCTGCTACATCGGACTATCTCACCTTTGTCGACAGCGATGACTGGGTTGAATTTGATCTGGTAAAAGAGCTTGTGGCTCACACAGACCCTGATTATGCTGATTGTGAGATCATCGCAAGCAACTATATTGTTGAGAAGGCCGGCGAGCGCAGAAAAGAGACACAGTCTCTTGCCCCTGGCGTTTACATGGGAAAAGAACTTGAGGCTCTCCACTCACATATCCTTGGGGATGAAGTCCGTCCCGTTACTATGTCCAGATGCATGAAGCTCATTTCCAGAAAGCTTTTGCTTGATAACCTCAAGTACTGCAATCACGACATTACAATGAGTGAAGACGTAAACATTACTCTGCCTTGTCTTTTGGACTGTAAAAGGCTCGTTGTCTTAAAGGACTCTTACTTTTATCACTACAGGCTTGTAGGCAGCTCAATTGCTCATTCCTACAATTCAAAGCTCCTTCAGAACCTGGAGCTTACCGATAAAACCTTCAGGGATATTTTTGCGGATAAAAATATCAAAGACTACGACAAACAGATGGACAGAGAGTTTATTATAATGCTGTTTGTTATTCTAAAAAACGAATTGCGCTGCCCTGAAAAAGATACACTTAAAAGAGTAAAGAATCTCTTTTTACGACCTGATATAAAAGAAAAAGTGACATCTACAAAAATAGATATCACTTCAAAATCAAACAAGCTTCTCTATACATGTATGAAACATCCAAATGCCGTCACTGTTGGCATCTGCAAACTCATCATCAACATGTATGACAAGAAGACCAATTAAGATTTTTTAATATAATAATTGCGGCACAGATCATCGATCTATGCCGCATTTTCTTTTTATCACATACTGATAATACCAAAAACATTAAGTATCGCACTTACCAGAATAATAAGTACAAATAAAGGGCAAAGGAATCTGATCATAAAAGAGAAGACTCCTTTTCTTTTGAATGGATGTCCATCCTGCTCAACTTCCGCTTCGAGCTTCTCAATTCCCATAAACCTTGTTATAAGGATACATGTAGCAACAGCTGCAATAGGCATCATAACTGAGTTTGTAAGGAAATCAAAGAAATCAAGGAACTGCATTCCAATTATTGTCACAGAGCTAAGAGGCCCATTTCCAAGGGATGAAAGGCTTCCAAGCCCAAGCATGATGACGATCATTATTATGCTTCCCTTTTTTCTGCTCCACTTAAACTCATCGGCAAATGTGGAAACTGCGCTTTCTGTAAGTGCAATGGCACTTGTAACTGCCGCAAACAGGACAAGTGCAAAGAAAAGGATTCCGATGATCTTACCAAAACCCATGCTCGCAAAGATTTGTGGCATAGTTATAAACATAAGTGATGGTCCTGCCTTGAGCATGCTCTCATCTCCGTGATAAAAAGAGAATACTGCAGGAATTATCATAAGGCTGGCAAGAACAGCTATGATCGTGTCAAAGAACTCAACCTGCTTGGTTGAGCCTTCAATGCTGACTTCCTTTTTTACATATGAACCGAAAGTGATGAGGATTCCCATCGCTATTGATAAGGAATAAAACATCTGGCCCATGGCTGTAACTATAGTCATGATGGAAAAGTGCTGGAAATTAGGGACAAAGAGATACTTTACACCCTCTAATGCGCCCGGTCTTGTCACTGAGTAAACGCAGATAATAACTGCAAGTACCACAAGAACAGGCATCACCATTTTGGACACACGCTCTATTCCGCCCTCAACTCCCATGAATATTACTATCATGACAAGCGCAGCGAAAACTATAAACCAAAGTTCTGACGCAATACCATCAGTTATAAAATCGGTAAAAAAGGTATCACTTGCTATCACGTTAACATCATTTGTAATGTATTCAAAAAGATATCTGCATACCCAACCGCCAATTACTGAATAATACGGAACGATCAAGATCGGGATAATGGCATTGATCCATCCGCCAAGTCCCATCAATTTATTGTTACTGATACTGTTAAATGCTCCAACCGGGCTTTTCTTGGTATATCTTCCAATAGCTGTCTCAGCAATTATCATGGTATATCCAAATGTAAGCGCCAAAAGAATATACACGATAAGGAAGATTCCTCCGCCATATTTAGCGCAAAGATAAGGGAATCTCCAAATATTTCCCAAGCCTACTGACGCGCCTGCCGCAGACAATACAAAACCAATTTTTCCGGAAAAAGATCCTCTGTGTTCCTGTTTCAAAATACTACTCTCCAATCTATAACAACTTCTTTAAAAAAAGCATAAAAAAGATTATACACTAACGCCTCAAAATACGCTACCGGTTTAACGCAATAAAACCCAGACAACAGGTCTTATTGCTCCACCTGGCTTATTTACTACTTTTTCATCCATAACGATTGTTCCGTCAACTGTTACAATAGGCGCCGTTATGCATGGAGTTGTATTTTCACCTCTAAGCCACCACCAGGAGGATCTGTATCCCTTCATATCCCAGTTGTTGACCTTGCTGGGAGTGTTGATGTTCACTCCGTTTCTAGCCGCAACATCTGTTATTGCAATTTGCCTTGCTTCATCACTTTCAAAAAACTCTTCTGCTTCCTCAGATGTTAACAAAGTCAGCATATCCCCGTCATTTTGAAGGATGATATCTGCTTCCTTACCACTAAAGATCCCCGTAAACTCTTTTGAATTGATAAGTCTTCTTATATCTGAATCTTCCCAGGTTATCTCCTGATGATGCTGATTGTAGTAACTTCCGGCAATTCCATACTCACACATAAGGCACAGCTTATCTTCCTGCCTCTTTACAACTACCCAGGTCAACCTCTCTTTCCCGGGATTATTAAGCTTTGTATTATAATGCCCAAACTTTACTACGTCGCCCACCTGCGCATCCTTGAAAACAGCGCATTCTTCACTGAATTCTTTTGAAATAACAACTGAATGGATTACAGGGATTGCTATTACTGCCAAGATGCCTATGACAGTTAAAATGGTTACTTTTCTTTTTAAATTTGTTTTTTCTATTTTCGTTGCATTCGTTGCTGCCTTTGTTTTAATAGCATCATTCAAAAGTTCTTTTACGAGCTTAACAGCAAAACCGGATATTGGCGCTATAACAACTGAAAGCGCTATACTTACGCCGATTATTATCACATATCTTAATAAGTCACTTACCCTGATATCATGCAAAAGAGTATTCACCACATACCCATGTACCAGAAACAGCGGAAGCAAAATGCTCCCAAGATACTCAAGTATTCTGCTTTTTAGCGGAAATCTCATATTGAGAAGAAGTACAAAGGTCGTAAAAACAATACATGTGACCATCTGTACAAATAGAGTTATCGCTGCATAACTCGCCCCATCATGCACCCATTCACGGTAATAGCCGTAGTGATCAAGGCAATAGATATTGCCTGCTGTCATGAGCAGCGTAAGAATTCCCATCACAACAACAAGTGGATAGTAAGCTCTTTTTAATAAACTCTCTATCTGTTCCTTGAATCTTGCATATATAAGCCCATAGCAGAAGCAGATCGTCGAATTGTACCACCACTCGCCTCTAAACCAGTGGACCTTTCCTTCATATGGATCATGGCCCTGGAAAAAGCTAAATCCAATCAGTGCAACTGTCAAAAGACACAGCAAAAGCAGCGCCATGTCCTTGTTCTTCACAACTGAAAAAACGCCATAAAACAAAAGATACAAAATAACAATCTCTATCACAAACCAGCCATTACTGTTTACCAATATAAGGCCAAGTATCTCTTTTAACCCCTTAACTAAACCAACAGATTCTTTTTTATAGAACAACTGGGCCAAAACGATCAGAAGATTGATGATCCAAAAAGGGATAAGCACCGCCGGAAGACGTTTTTTAAGAAAACCTCCAAGATAGTCCTCTTTACTTAGATAACTATAGATGAGCCCATATCCAGAAAAGAAAAAGAACAGCGCTGTAAACATAAATCCTATGTAACTAAAAACAGTGATGGGGCCTTTAGGATTATTTCCATATGACGTTATCTGCTGTGTGACGTGATGTATCATGATTCCGATGCACGCAAGCGCCTGGATCTGCTTACTCTGCTTCAGATTTAGATAGTCCTGCGAAAACTGTATCTTTCTTCCCCTAAAGATGCCTTCCTCCATTGTCCATAATCCCCCACTCATAGTAATATGCTTTTTTGCTACATTTATTATAAACACGTTTTCTTTTTATCGGTAGCATGTAATGATGAGATATTTTTGTATACAATTATACATTTTACTTCCCTTTCTGATTTTAATGTGATAAAGTAAAAAAAACTTTTTTAATAGGATGGAGAGCCGTATGGAGAAATTTTTATCAACTGTTGAAAACGTCAATAATGCTGTTAACGGATTTGTTTGGGGACTTCCAATGCTTGTTCTTTTAGTAGGAACAGGAATTCTTATGACATGTCTCACTAAATTTTTCCAAATATCCCATTTTAAACATTGGGTTTCAAACACAATCGGTGGAATATTTAAAGACTCGCATGTCACTGCACATACGAAAAAGAATGACACTCAGATATCGCAGTTCCAGAGCCTGTGTACAGCACTGGCAGCTACAATTGGAACAGGTAATATCGCCGGTGTTGCTGCTGCCATCGCATCAGGTGGCCCGGGTGCTATTTTTTGGATGTGGATTGTGGCATTTTTCGGAATGATGACTAACTTCTCAGAAAATGTACTTGGTATTTACTACCGCAGAAGAAATGAAAGAAATGAGTGGTGCGGCGGTGCTATGTATTATCTTCGTGATGGCCTGGGTTCCAAGCCCGGTTGCAAGGTTGCTGGCTCTGTCCTGGCAGTTCTTTTTAGTATCTTCTGTATCCTTGCTTCATTTGGTATCGGCAACATGGGTCAGATCAATTCAATCGCAGTCAATATGAACACTGCCTTTGGTATCCCAAGCATTGTTACCGGAATCTTACTTATGATCCTTGCAAGCCTTGTTATCGTGGGCGGTCTTAAGAGAATCGCCTCTGTCACAGAAAAACTTGTTCCTTTCATGGCTATCATCTATATGGTTGGCGCAATCATAGTCTGCATCATGCACATTGACCAGCTTGGCGCAGTATTTACATCAATCATCAAAAGTGCCTTTGGCCTTCGCGCTGTAGGCGGCGGTATTGTAGGTAGCGGCGTAGCAATGGCTGTTCAGTGGGGAATGAAAAGAGGAGTTTTCTCTAACGAAGCCGGACTTGGCTCATCAGTAATCGTTCACTCAAGCTCAAACGTTCGCGAGCCTGTAGTTCAGGGAATGTGGGGAATTTTCGAGGTATTTGCAGATACTATAATCGTATGCTCCATCACAGCTTTTGCAGTTCTTTCAAGTGGTCTTGTGGACCTTGAGACCGGCGTTGTAACTTCAAGTCAGGTATCAACCGCTCTTGTTGCTGAAGCATTTTCAACAGTTTATGGTAAGTTCGGATATGCCTTTATCGCAATTGCTATTTTGCTCTTTGCCTTCTCTACAACACTTGGCTGGAGCCAGTACGGAAGCAAAGCATTTGAATATCTTTTCGGAAGAAAGAATATAAAGTTCTACCACATCATTTTCGTAGTATTCATCGTATTTGGCGCAACTATGGATCTGACACTTGCCTGGGATCTCTCAGATACATTTAACGGAATGATGGCAATACCTAACCTTATCGGCGTCCTTTCATTAAGCGGCACAGTTATGCGAATTACTCATAACTACGTTCAGAGAGTCATTCTCCATCAGAACGTAAAACCTATGCTCTCTGCAATTGACGATATTCAGGCATTGCATGAAAAAGAACTGGCTGATAAAGAGTTAGAACCCATTGCTTCAGGCGAATAAGAAGACACATTTCCACTCACTATGGGAGCTGCATTTTGGCCTCCCATAGTGGGTATATGTCCTGATTTTCCAAGTTCATGTTTTACCATATCTTTAAGATATTCCATATTAGCCTTTGTGATGGCTTTTTCCTCTGAAGCCCTGTGCTTTCTCTTAAGGTCTTCAAGGTCCTCCCTGCTCATGTGAGGATCTACAACTTCCATTGTTTCAAGCATTTCCATGGCTTCCTGAAGCTCTTTTAACTCTTCCTCTCCAAATTCGGAGATCATCTTATTCAGCTCAGCCATCATTTCATCCGAGATAGTTTCTCCGCTTTCTTCTATCTGAGAAAGAGCTTCTTCAAGCATTTCCTCACGCTCATCAAAGATTTCATCTTCTTTTTCAGTGATCTTTTCTTCCTCAGCCTGTGTTATGGCACTTTGCATACCCTGAACAGCATCTTTTTGCTGATCTAGGCGCTCGTCTCTCTTCTGAGTGCGAGTTACCATTTCTTCAAGCTCCAAGTGATGTTTCTTTTTCTTTGCTACCATTTCCATGCGCTTTGCATGGGTTAATGCCAGCTGCAGCTCCTCAGGGTCACCATCTCCTGAAGAGATCTTTCTCTTTATCTGCGTGACAGCTCTTTTTGCCGCAAGCACAGCCTGGCCTGCGCTGTTTGATGTCTTGGCACTGCGTATCTTGGATGCAACTTCTTTATAGTTGTACTTCTCAGTACTTTCCATCTCTGTTTCTGCTGCATCAGGAGACCCTGACGCCTCCAGAAAATCATTTACCTTTTTATTATTCTGATTCTGCAAGGAATCCTGCTTCAGAGTGCGGATCATCTGCCGCATCTGCTGTGATAAGCCGTTTCTATCTTCCGCTGCTTTGTCTGTGATCTTATCAAAACTTGAGGCCATGGGGTTTACAGGGCTTTTTCCCATAATGGTGTTTTTCGAAGCTCCGCCCTGCTTTCCTACCTGATTTTGAGCATAGGGACTCCCCTGGGCATTCTTCATATACGGAGAATAATATTGGTTATTGGTATTAAAAGATATATTCATACCGCACCCCACTTACTTCCATCAGCCTCTGAAATCTATCCTTGTTCCTACCATTTTTTCTGACTCTGTCATGACCTTACCGGACGCATTATTGTAGGAGTATGCCTGTACATTAGAAAGAAGTTCATCCATAGATTCTGCTTCAAATGTTACATATTCCTCATCATTTTGAATCTCAGCATTCTCTTTGTCCTGATCTGCCTTTTCAGCCTTTTTATCTCTTGCCTTCTGAATACGCTCTTCCTGAGCCTTCTTTTCTGCTTTCTTCTTGTCCTGATGCTTTTGTGCTTTCTTTTCAGCGGCTTTCTTTTCAATGCGCTTCTTCTGAAGATCTGATGATTTAGTCACCGTGGCAAAGAAATTCTCCTTACCGTCAGAATCCACGCTCATTCCAAAGTTCTTTACATTAGCGCCACTGCTTGTAAGCCCCATCTTGGCCTGCAACATTTTAGCCTGTGATGAGGCAATTATACCTTCATATTTCTTGCGGAAGTTCTCGTCTGTGGCCATCCGCTCAAGTTTTTCTTCATCAATAAGGACCACCATCTTGTTGGCATTACCATAAGCCGCAGCATTCTGCTGAACCTGCGCCTTCATATCCTTGCTGACAGTTATGAACTCCATATTGTGGAATTTTGACTGCAGCTTTCCAAGATAGTCTTTTGCCTTATCTGAAAGCTGAACATCACCAATAGTAGCGCCAAACTCTGTCATCTTTGGCACCAGTGAGCTCTTTGTATCAATCGGACTCCACGGTTTCGTATTTGTTTTTGTCGCCTGAGAAGCATTGGCTGAACCAGCCTGATCTGTCTTACCTGTATTAGAAGTCTTCGATGCTACTGATTTCTCATTATAGACACCCTGACTATTCTGTTGATAAGTGGAAACACCATTAATCCCTGCCATACTGATCTACCTCCTTGTAAAAAAGCCGACATCCATGAACCTATAAACCTAAAAATCTTCCTGTTTTTCCTTATCAACAAATATATCGACACAAACCTACTTAAACTTAACCCCTTCGGGTGGTACTAGGGGACGGGGTTTGTGGTCCATTTTCTCCATTGCCCCAAAACTCATCTCAATATTTCATCTATGGTAGATACAGTACTGAAACTCCCTGAATGGCTTGAAATAATCTCCTTCATTATAGGAAGCTCAAAATAACTGATGTAACAGATCAGTGTATTATTATTTCCTGCAATAGCGCCTCTGGTATCCATGATCGTACAGGTCTTATTAAGTCTATCCTTTATGTCTTTAATGATTCCATCGGGATCCTGTGTGATAATCGTAACCTGCTTGATGGCTTCAAAATGGTCTGTATAGTGATCTATTACAACCGTTGCCACAACATAAACCAGAAGGCTTAAAAGAGCTGCCGTCATATCTATCACCACAAAAACTGTAAGGTATACCAATGCATTAAAAACAAGTAATACCGGCGTCATACTGTAGTTTCTGCCTGTCACGTCAGACAACTTCTTTACTATGATGTTTGCCAGTATTTCAGACCCGTCTATGCATCCTCCACTGCGAAGAATAAGTGATAATCCCGCTCCTAAAATAGCTCCTCCAAATGCTACAGCTAAAAAATGCTCTGTGTTTAGCTCAAATGGTACATTCTCAAAAAAATCAAGCCCCAAAGTATATACAACAGATCCAATTGCAGCCTTAATTGTGAACTCTTTGCCCAGAAATACATAGCCCGCAACAATAAAAGGGATAAATACAGAAAGAACACAGATTGATAATTGCACACCTGACAGTTTACTGATTATGATTGCAACCCCGGCAGTTCCATAATCAATAGCATCATTTGGAAGCAGTATAAGGGCAACCGAGAAACTTGCCATTACAGCGCCAATAATGATAAATATGTAGGACAATAAATCTTTCTTTTTCTTCATTTATCCCTGCCTTTCCATCTTTTACAATTCACCCATAATGATTTTCAAAAGATCCACTACACCAATATCTTGTCCGGATTCATATTTCTCAAGTTCAGCCATATCATCTTTTCCAAAAGAAATCAGTCTATCAACCTCATTACTGCCTGTCTCCTTCTTAAAGGAATCAAAGGCATGTTGAATTGTTTTTGAATCAAGGTTTGAATAAAAAACAAATGGAAAGCCATACTTATTGTCATTAGTAACAAGATATGATTTGCCTATATCAGTAACGCTATCCCTGATTTCCTTTCCAACCTCTTCTTCAAGCTCTCGAAATGCTGTCACTAAAGGTGATAATTTGTTATTATCTGTACTGCCATCCGGCGAATAAAATCCTGCTTATTTATTCCCACCAAACAGCGCAACCCAGTAGTGCTCCCCTTTATTATTCTCATAAACAGAAATCGCTACCGTCGTAAAATCGGAACTAAAAAAGTTCTCGCTGTCAGTGCTGCTTGATAGCCATGATTCCATAGCCTTGGAGGCATCGCCATATCCTTTATATATATTCTCTCCAAGAACTATAGACGGCTCTACGGTAAACCACATGGCTCCGTTTGGTCTTACATGGTTTTTGTCAAAAACGACGGCTATTTCGTTTGCTCTGACTCTGGCCCCGTATTCAAGAGTCGAACTCCATACTAAAGGCTTAAGCCCCTGCTCCTGTCTGGCAGCATTTACGACATCATAGGCCTCCAATATCAGGTTTCTTAATTCATCATCCATAGGATAAGCGAATGGATCTCCCGGAACCACATCATCAAGAATCTCCGTATCCGCGCTAACCTCAGTTCTGTAAGCTCTTACTTCTGAAAAAACTTCAGAATCTCTGCTCAGATTCTTTCTTATTACCAGAATACTTGCTATAGCAGCTACAAGCACCACTGCCAACGCAAAAATGCCATACTTATACATTTTTTTCATGTTTTTATCACCCCTACTAAGAAAAAAACAGTTAACAGTTTCTCCGCTATTTCTAATTCTTTTAAGCAGAAGAATCCTACGGGTTCACCATCTTCCTTAGCTGCAAAAAAGAAAAAGGGGATATCTGAAACGCATTTATTACATTTCTCAATCCCCTTAAGTGCTCCTGGTTTAACCGGTTCCCAACTACTTTATTTAATGATACTCCATATGTATATAATAAAGAAAGAGGCTGCAAACTCAGATAAAATCTAAGTGTACAGCCATACACATTACTGCCGGCGACCGGGATCGAACCGGTACGGGTAGCGCTA
>JAEEGH010008106.1_pt1 | contig 24996 bp, 20 predicted proteins | sample 9134181 | NCBI WGS metagenome assembly JAEEGH01 (sample SAMN16246544, study PRJNA631951) | gut metagenome | biome: gut microbiome; feature: rumen; material: DP-attached | host: Bos | place: Iran: Karaj | collected 2018-10
GGAGAACTGCGATGGTTGCGGCTCTTGTCAAGAGGCTGCTGAATCAACTCATCATTTTTGTAATAACAAGACAAGTTAAAAGGTGCCGCTTTCGACAAAGAAAAATGATTGCACTCATAACGCCAATATTGACCATCCTGCTTCATCAGCAACCCATAGATATTCTTTTCTGCCGATGCAAATAGTTCATCATTGGTGATCTTAATTTTACTTGTGTCAAGTACTATTGAAAAATGATCGGCACAACCATCGCCCCAATAAGCCGCCGGAGTAAAATCATATTGAAAATCCAATGAACCCCAATAAGGCTCAATCAGATTGTTCATCACTCCATTTACATCCCCCACTCTCGTGCATTCCACCGTATAACGTACCTCAAGAGTCATAAAATGCTGTGCCGGAATAGTCAAATAAGTATAAAACCATCGGCGAGAGATTTCATGGGTATCGGAAGACTTTGGAACAATAATGGTATCCTGAGAACACAGCCATGCAAGCTGCCTGTCTCCCAACATAAAACTAACATTGCGGATATAACCATCGCGCCAACCCAGCTCCTGTCGTGCCGGACTATAATCATTCATACAATCCCATCGCACCAACCCACTGCCAAAATAGTCAATAGGAAAACCGTATGGAAGATTATCAAAAGACCGGTCAGAATGGTTGTGTAACAAATAGCGTGCCACCACGTCCATATACCTGTCATTCGGAGTAAAACTCACACATTCGTCCACCAACTGGATTTCCGGAACATGTAACGATACAGGTTGTGGTGAAAGGGTCATTGCGGAATATTTCCGTATCGGTCCCCCGTTTGCCCATGTGGCAAGAACTGCCCCCAATAAGAGGCAACAAGCTAAAAAATGAAGCAAAAAGGACCGTTTTTCCATACTTCTATTTTTCGAATACTTTCAAAATCTTCATTTTCAATGCCTCCGCTTTGCCGCTATATGGATGGTCGCGGAGGGATAGATTGAAACGGGTGCTGCCTTTGAGGACTGTCTGCGGGTGGGTAAACTCGCGGAAACCCCACTCACCATGGTAGGCACCCATACCGGAATGGCCCGTGCCGTTAAAAGGCACTCCCTTCACCATCATGTGGATACACACTTCGTTGATACAGCCACCACCATATTGCTGGGTTTGCATGGTGCGCTTTGCCCACTTCATATCTTTGGTAAAAAGATACATCGCCAAGGGATGCTCACGGTCAGCAATGGTTTCCATCAGGGTATCCACCTCAACATCGTTGAAGGGTACAATAGGCAACAAAGGACAGAAAAGTTCATGCTGCACGATGTGCTCGTCGATGTCCACGGGATAAATCATCGTGGGTGCATATCGCTGCGTCATACGGTCACCCTCACCACCGAAAACGATGCGGTCGCGGTATTCTTCTGCCAGTTTGGCACATTTATCGTAGGCCGCCTCCGTAATCAGTTTTGGATACTCCGGATTATGGATGGGCTGTTCGCCAATCAATGATACAAAGGCTTGTTTCAATTCCTCCAAAAACGGTTCCGCCACCTCTTTAGCCACCGCAATCTGATTGATGTTAATGCATATCTGACCTGCATTGAGCAACTTGAAGAAAGCTATTTTATGGGCAGCATCTTTCAAATCGGCGTCTTTGCGTACCACACACCAGTTGCCCGTCTCGCCACCCAACTCCAAGGCGACAGGAGTCAAGTTTTTGGCTGCCTCTGCCAACACATGCTTACCCACCGCAGGCGATCCCGTGTAGAAAATCTTGTCGAAGCGCTGTGCCAGACACATATCCGCCACATCATGACCTCCGTCAATCACTGTGATATATTCGGGCGGAAATACCTCCGCAAAGAAGTGTTTCAGTACCTTTGTGCAAGCGGCAGACTTGGAGCTTGCTTTGATGACCGCCGTATTTCCCCCACACAATGCTGCTGCTACCACACCGATGGTAAGCAGGAATGGGAAGTTGAAAGGACTGATGACCAACGAAACACCGTAGGGCATCTTATACACTTTGGTGAACAAACTCGGGAAACACATCAGTCCGCTGAAATGACACTCGGGACGTGCCCAGCGGCGCAGACCACGTATCATCTCGTTGATTTCCACAATGATAGGCCCCACATCGCAGAGGTATGCCTCCACTTTACTGCGGCCAAGGTCTTTGGCCAAAGCCTCTTCAAACTCAGCCTCATGGGCAATAACAGCCTCTTTCAGCTTTTTGAGTTGCTGGATTCTCCACTTTATGGGAAGGGTGACACCGGTGCGGAAGTATTTCCGCTGTGCCGCCACGATTTTGCTGATTTCTTGTTCTGTGTATGCCATATTTCTTTTTTATGCGGGGATTGCGGTTCTACCGCAAATTATTATCTAATCACTAATTACTAACTCCAATTCACTGTCACCTGTAACCTGAACCCTGCAACCTGTCATCTCTTCCAGCACATTTCGGATATCCTCATTGCTGAAAGTCATGGGGGAAGAGTAGTTGATGGAGTCGGCGGCGATGAGATGTGTCAGTTCCTCGTAATCATCAACTTTTACAGGAGATTCCAGCTTATCTAAGCCACAAGTGGTAATCAGGTCAGCGATAGCTTTCAGGAACAACTCTGCTGCTTCTTGAGAATCGGTTTTCTCCGTAGCCAATCCACAATAACGCGCCATTATTGCATATTTTCTTTGGCAAGCCTTCATTTGGTAACGTAGCACAGGCAGCAGCATCAGCGTAATCGCTTGTCCATGAGGAATATGATACATAGCTCCAATGCTATGGGCGAACGCATGCACATAGCCAGCCAACTGCGTATTGATGGCATTGCCGCCATACATAGCGGCACGGCACATTGCCAATCGTGACTCAATATTTTCGGGTTCTCGCATCACTACAGGAAGGTGTTGCAAAATCAAGCGTGTGCCTTCCAGGGAAAGATGCATGTTTTCCTCATCCGGATCCACATCACTGATAGCTCCTTCCACCACATGACTGAGCGCATCCATACCGCATGCGGCGGTTACCAACTGCGGGGCATGTATGGTCAGTTCGCTGTCCAGAATCACATGGGTCACATTCAGTCCCACCAACACGGTAGAGCCTTTCACGCCACGGGCATTGGTCACCACGGCACCCACGGTCAATTCAGCACCGGTTCCAGCAGTAGAAGGCACGGAAATCATGGGTAGAGTTTTGCCAGGTACCACCAGAAATTTGAGCAGCAATGCTTTGGTGATGATGTGCGACAACTTTACCCCAGCGACTATCATCTTGCAGGTATCCATCACCGAACCACCTCCCAAGGCAATCACGCACTCGGCATGGCAAGCCATAGCCGCCTTACGTCCTGCATCTATCAAATCTATAGTTGGCTCGGAGTTGATGTCTGCGAACAAGGTGCAAGACACCCCTGCGGCATCAAGAGATTGCATTATCGCCTGGTCATAACCGAGTTTATGGAGCGTCTGGTCGGTCACTAACAGCACCTGCTTATAACCGCACTGGCGGCAGATTTCGCCAATCTGTGCCCTCGACTGATGGCCTTCCACCACTTGCGGCTCAGGCATGGGCACATGATGAATCACCTTGCCCGGCAGCCGATGTATTGTTTTTCTGAAACGATAAGTGTCCATTGTTTTCTACAATACAAATAAGATATCCTTTACCACTTCCATGCCGAGGCAGTCATTGAGTTGACGGATGATTTCGCTTTTGCGGGCTAACAACTCAAATCTGAGGGCGGCGTTGGTGACCTTTACTTTCAGTACACCATTCTTGATGTCCTTGCACTGGGTGTTCTGTGCAACCAATGGCTCCACTACCTCAGCCCACAACGACAATGACCGCCGCTCATCGTAAAGCCGCTGTCTTCCCGACTTGTCGATGAACTGCTGGAGAAGGTCTTTGAGGAGTTGTTCGTTGGTTTTCATATAGGTTTTAGGGGTTAGGGATTAGGGGTTAGTACAGTTTTCCTGGCCACTGTCCCCTGACAACTGTCCCCTCTTTTCTGTAATCCAGTTGGTGAGGAAAGGAGCAACGGGTTGCACATATTTGTAAGTGAATGATTCGGTTTTGAATTCGGGTTTCAATATAACTTGTTTCGTATCCACTTTTTCAATGAACATCAGCAGGACACTGAAAACGATGACCACCTTGGCCACGCCGAAAAGCAAGCCTGCCAAATTGTTCCAGAAGCCAGAAATCATCAATTTCACCACCTTCTCCATGAGTTTCCCGGCAAAATGAACCAGTACCAGCGTGGCAATAAAAATGCCCGCAAAAGCGATGATTTTGTAGGTTTGTCCCTCACCCATACGTGCCGCCAACATATCGGAATAATGCACCGTGGCCCAGACACCCAGAATCAACGCAATAATAGATGCCAACTCACATATCAGGCCGTTTTTCAAACCCTTGTATGCGTACCAAGCGGTGGGAATCAGTATAACAATGTCGAGCCAGTTCATTATAGGTTACAGGTTGCAGGTTAAAGGTTAAAGGTTAAAGGGGAGTTTCGGGCTACGCCCTCAAGGGGAGTCTCGCACTTTGTGCTCGAGGGGAGTCTTCGAGGGGAGTTATGCTTCGCATAAGAGGAGTGATTATGATTAATTGATTACAAGATGATGAATTTTGGATTTTGAATTCTTAACTCTTAGTTCTTAATTCTTAGTTTTTTGAGACCTGTCTTATTCTCTGTGTCAGGGGTTGGGCGTAGATGAATTCATTTAGGAGTTTATTGTCGGAGGTAAGCACATTGTTCATATTGCCCACCCATGCGAGATTACCTTCATAAATGTAGGAGATGGTCTCCCCTATCGTAATCACCGAGTTCAAATCATGGGTATTCACTACCGTGGTGATGCCGAACTCATGGGTAATATCAAAAATCAGATCATCAATGATTAATGAGGTCTTAGGATCCAAGCCGGAGTTGGGCTCATCGCAGAACAGGTACTTTGGATTACAGGCAATGGCACGGGCAATGGCGGCACGTTTTTTCATACCACCACTCAGCTCATCGGGATACAGTTTGTTGGTATTCTCCAAATCCACACGTTTCAGGCAGAAATTCACCCGTTCCATTTTCTCCCCGTATTCCATATCTTTCAGCATATCCAGCGGAAAACGGACGTTCTCCTCGATGGTCATGGAGTCGAACAGTGCGGAACCTTGAAACACCATGCCCATATCGGCACGCAATTCCCGTTTCTCCTTTTCAGACAATTTTCTGAAAACACGGTCATTATACACAATCTCTCCTTCGTCGGGCGTATGCAAACCTACCAGACATTTCATCATCACAGTTTTGCCGGAGCCGGAGCGACCGATAATCAGGTTGACCTTGCCTTCCTCAAACTGCGTGGTGATATTTTTCAGCACCTGCTTCTCTCCAAAATATTTAGAAACATTTTTAACTTCTATCATCTTCTTTCAGTTTGAACATTAAAGCATAATCTGTGTAACCACCATATTGAGAATCAGAATCACGAAACTGGCCACCACAATTCCCATGGTACTCGCCTGTCCCAATTCCAAAGCGCCGCCATCGATTCTATAACCATAGAATGCAGATACAGAGGATATTATAAAAGCGAAAATAAAAGTTTTCGTCAAAGCATAGAAAATATCATACATACGGAAGAAGGAGGTCATACCATCCACGAAATCGTAGGTGGAAACAGAACCTGTCAATACAACAGTCACATAGCCACCCAAAAGAGCGAAGAAAATACTGACAATAATCAGCAAAGGAATCATGATGACAGCCGCTACTATTTTTGGCAGCACTAAATAGGAAGCGGGGTTAATACCCATAACTTCCAGAGCATCAATCTGTTCTGTAACACGCATACTACCGATTTCAGCGGTGATACGTGAACCGAGATTACCCACCAGCAGCAAACTGATGATAGTAGGGCAAAGCTCCATGACCGCGGTGGTTTTCACGATATAGCCCACGCACCATTTCGGAATCCAGTTGCTTTCAATCTGCATGGCGGTCTGCATGGTGATAACGCTACCAAGTGTGATGGAAACAATACATACAATAAGCAGGGAACCTATTCCCATTGCGTCCATCTCATAGATAAGCTTTCGGGAAAAGACATTCCATTTTCCCGGTTTGGTGAAGACCTTTCCCAGGAACATGAAATACTCTCCAAAAGTCTCAATAAATTTTCTAATCATAATGGTTGAATTAGCTTATGATTCTCTCACGATAACCGCGCCCAAACTGTTCAGTCGTTCCACGATATTCTGGTAACCACGGTCAATCTGCTCCACATTCTGGATGATGCTGGTACCTTCGGCGGAGAGTGCCGCAATCAGCAAAGCCACACCGGCACGGATATCCGGAGAGGCCATTGTGGTGGCACGTAGGCGATACTTATGGTTCAAGCCGATAACTGTGGCACGATGCGGATCGCAAAGGATAATTTGCGCTCCCATTTCTTGCAGCTTATCCACAAAAAACAGACGGCTTTCGAACATTTTCTGATGAATCAGCACACTGCCTTTTGCCTGAATGGCGGTCACGAGCGCGATACTGATCAAGTCGGGAGTAAAGCCAGGCCACGGCGCATCCGCAATGGTCAGGATAGAACCGTCCATATTGGTTTCTATTTCATACTCTTTCTGCTGAGGAATATGAATATTGTCGCCATCTATCCTGAACTGAACTCCTAATTTGGCAAAGGTGTAAGGAATTATGCCCAAGTGTTTTACGGCGCAATCCTTAATGGTTATGGTTGAGCCGGTAATTGCCGCCATACCCATAAAGCTGCCCACCTCAATCATGTCGGGCAAGATACGATGCTCACAGCCGTGCAGTTCGTCAACACCTTCAATCGTCAACAAGTTAGAGCCGATACCACTGATTTTAGCGCCCATTTTATTCAGCATAGTACACAACTGATACAGATACGGTTCACAGGCGGCATTAAAGATGGTGGTGGTACCTTTGGCTTTCACCGCAGCCATCACGATATTGGCGGTACCTGTCACAGATGCCTCATTCAGCAACATGTAGGTTCCTTTAAGAGGATTGGCATCCAACTCATATACATTACCATCTGTCAAGGTGACCTTGGCACCCAGATTCGCGAAACCCTCAAAGTGAGTGGTCAAGGGGCGACGGCCGATTTTATCGCCACCGGGTTTAGCAGAATAAGCCTTGCCAAAACGCCCCAACAGCGGTCCCAAAATCATGATAGAGGCACGGATAGCTCCCGACAGCTTGATAAATTCAGGAGATCTTAGAAAATCCAGGCTGATATCCTTGGCTTGGAACTTGTAGGTATCTGCTGTTATCGGTGTGATTTCCACACCCATGGCGGAGAGTATCTCCATCAGGCGATGCACATCACGAATAGCGGGAACATTAGAGATCACCACAGGTTCTTCGGTCAATAAAACAGCACAAAGCACCTGTAAAGCCTCATTTTTCGCACCCTGAGGTGTTATCACACCTTCCAATGGTCTGCCTCCTTGAATCACAAATTTGCCCATAATCTCTGTTGTTTACTTGTTTTCAGCCACTTTCCCTCCGTAAATATTGTCTTTAACATTCTCTATATAAGAAGGATAAATATTAATTACCATTCTTTCCAGATGATTCCAATTGTATGGTTGTTTAGACAGCTTTATCACCAGATTATCCAAAGTGTACCATCCATTAGCCTCGCCGTCATATCCCCAATTGAAATGGAACATATCGGTATTCTCGTTATAGCCATCGCAAACGTAAGCATGACCACACTCAGCATAATCTTTAACAGCCAAGGAAGCGCTGGCATAAAGCACAGGGAAACCACGTTTGATATTATCAATCAGCATAGCCTTCCAGCTTTTGGTATTGGAGCTTGACCGCAATTTTCTTTCAGCACTGCTGCTGTAATTGAACTTGTTGATGAAGCCGTCACAGGCTTTTAACGGCCATGCAAACGACTGACAGCCATAGCGTTTCGGGGCATAGCAATACTGCATTTCCGCCGATTCGCCACAATCGCGGAGCAAGCGGGCGATAGCTTTTCTTTCTTTCTCAAAACGAGGCGACTTGGCTTTCAAGGTGTCAGGCATATTGGACCAGTCATAGTTCTCGCCTGTATAAGGCGACTTGACCGGATACTGCCAATAACGCATGATTTGCCCCATAGCCACTGCCACACAGCCAGCCGGGCACTTGCTGATATTCGCACATGCACACACCTGGATAGTTTCCTTCACGTAATAATTGTAGCCGTCACAGGTTTTGGGATAGGCCTTGGTCTGTCCCCAAGCGCTGGTCAGCAAAGGACCATAAACACCAGCTTTGGCAGCATTGTCGGAAGCGCCCGACTTCAGCAATTCCTTCCACTCGCCGCTTACCCAGTTTTTGTTTTCCATTTCCTCAATGGCATAGCGAATCTGCACACAGCATTTCTCCAAGAAGATGTTCATTCCTGGAGAGACCACGTCCTTACTTTGGTTCAGCACAGACACATCGCCCGTCTTGAAACGATAGCCTACCACTGCCTTGCAGCTTTTCACGCCTGAAAGAATAATAGAGGAATGGTTTTTGAAAAGAACCTCATACAGCATAGTATGACCTTTTTCCTTCTGTTCATGCACTGCCAGAATATTATCCTGCTTGTAGTCCTGGCCCCAACGCGAGGACATATAGTGCACAGCAGCAGTCTTAGCTTCTGCTTGTGACACGAAACGCTGAGCCGACAAGGTCAAACCCAAGAGACAAAAAACTAAGATAGCTGCAAGTTTATTCATAAAAATGCGATGATGGTTAATTGACTTTTTCTATTTCTATATTTTTTAGAGACGGGGCATGCCCCGTCTCTACTAAAACCTGATCCCTATAACCTTATTCCTGTGGAATTACAATGGGGAATTCGTGGGTAAACTCCATACGATAAGGCGCACCGATGATGTTGGTCAAGAAATCGACATACTGGTCGGTGAACATGAACTCGTTGGGGTTGTAGTAATTTGACGGTAGCGGGAAATTACCGATATTGCCCATGTCGATAGCGTCTGTGTGGAATTCTTCCAGCTCGCTGTAAGGCACAATGTCACGCATTACCGGCATTTTGCCGTAGTCTTCACGCAACAGCAAGTCAACCACTTTGTCGGCCAAGGTGGAAGTCAAACGGCGGTCGTACTCATAGCACTTGCCCGAACGCGGAATATAGCCAGAGATTTGTCCACGGGCTTCGATACCCAGTTTTTTGGAGATTTCGGAAGCGATAACACCGCTGATGCCACCGAAACGCGGATGACCATACTCGTCCAAATCGGGGCTGGCATAAACCATCTCCAGACTTTGTTTCTCTTCATTCCACCATCTGACACCCTCCGACACAGCAATTATCAGACTATGTTTCGGTGAGCGCATATATTGTTCTTTCACATGTTCAAAGAAGAAGTCCTTGCGTTCTTTGGTCATCTCAACTTCGGGCACCAGTGCCACCTGGGCACCACCGAAAACAGCCGTACCTGTAAGCCAACCGGCGTCGCGGCCCATCACCTCCAGCACCATGATACGCTGATGCGACTCATTGGTTGTATGCAATTTGCTGGTCAGTTTCTTGATAGCCATTGCTCCTGAAGGGAAGCCAGGGCACAAAACTGTTTCATATTGCTTGCCTTGATAATGATGTATAGTTCTTGTTCTCAGGTCATTATCGATAGTTTTCGGAAAGCCGATAACGGGAATACCATATTTCTCGTACATTTTTTTGGCGGCGCCGTTGGTATCATCACCACCGATAGTCACCAAAACATCGATTTTATATCTTTCTATATTTCTCAGAATCTGTTGTGAGCGGTCTTCCGGATTTTTCTTGCTGGGGAAAGGATTGGTACGGCTTGACAGCAGGCCTGTTCCGCCATAGATGCCATTGTATGCGATATTGGTCAGGTCAACCACATCGCCATCACCCAAGAGGCCTTTCCAGCCACGCAGGATACCATAAACCTTGAAACCCAGCATGGATGCGCGGTTTCTCACTGCTTCGATACTTGAATTGATTGCTGGGGTATCGCCACCGCCAGACAGAATTGCCAATGTTTTGCCGGCAAATATTTTCTCTGCTCTCATAATTAAGATTTTTCGATTATTATTTGATGATTAATTCCTTTTTTAATTACCGAATACCAATTCCAGACTCTCTGTCAACTGCCAAGTCGCATCTGTACGAATCAACTTCTCGGCTTTTGCCATCTCTGCAAAAATACCATCCACAATCTTCTCGGTGACATGTCCATTCAAGTCAATAGAAACAGGTTGAGGATTGTAGGTATAATAGACCGACAATATTTGATTCCAGTCTGCCGTCACTCCTTTTTCATTGAGTTTCATCTGAACGGGAGTCAGCAAAGACTGTTTGATTTGATTTCCACATTGTGTTTTGAAATAGTTTGTCAAGGCGCTGGTATTGGAAGTGGATACCAAAGCCTGATGATTTGTGTATGACAAATTGCCACGTGCAGTGGAGAATGCGTTACCGATGGCATTTCCACTGGCTTCGGCGGCACGGTTGATGTGCAACACCATCGAGTCGATGAGTGCAGCCTGACCATGGGCGGTCAAACTATCCACAATAGCACGGACAGAAGCCGGCAAAGTTATCCTGTAATTATGATTTTCATAGTTATAGAAACCATACCCCAAAGCATAATCCAACTCATCCTCCGGGCACAGGTATTCCACAGCCGTCTCTGTCGCCAATGACAGACAGTCGGAGAAAGCATTTTCCATTTGGGTATAAGTCAGCAAATTAGCGACATAATTCCCAGAAGTATCCTTACATGAGACCATCGTCAAAGCGACCAATCCAAGCAGTAAAAAAAGCAGTTTTTTCATCTTTCAATATTTAAAACAATAACTTGCAAAGATACGAAAAATTTGTTGAATTGTTTAATCGTTTATTTGTTTATTTATTTAATATAGATTCTGCCATGTTAAGTAAAACAATTTTAATTCATTTTTTTGTTTTTAAAACATCAATTCAACAACATCAACAATTCAACAATTCAACAAAAAATAGTATTTTTGCGGTCTTAAACACAGACTATGAACAAAGCAGAGGTATTACTTTCGCAACTCAATGACGCTCAGCAAGAAGCGGTGAAACAGGTAGAAGGTCCGCTGATGGTGATTGCCGGTGCGGGTTCCGGAAAAACACGTGTGCTCACCTACCGCATTGCCTATATGCTTACTTTAGGCATTAGCCCTTTTCAGATTTTGGCCCTAACCTTTACCAACAAGGCCGCTGGCGAGATGAAAGAGCGTATCTTCAAGCTGGTGGGCGACAGCAACGCCAAAGCTGTCTCCATGGGCACTTTCCACTCCATTTTCTACCGCATTATCAGGGTGGAGGGCTATCGCTTAGGCTACGACCATAATGTCACCGTATATGACACTGATGATTGTAAAAGCATGATCAAGTCCATCGTCAAAGAGATGCAGTTAGACCCGAAAATCTATGTGGCCAACTATATCCTCAACCGTATATCCGCTGCCAAGTCAAGTTTGATTTCCGAACAGGAATACGCCGAAAACCCCGAAATCATTGAGGCTGACAAACGTAGCGGCAAGCCTCTTATCGCCGACATCTTCAAACGCTACAACCAGCGCCTCAAAAGTGCCAATGCCATGGATTTCGACGACCTGCTGTACTACATGAACGTGTTACTGCGCGACTATCCCGAGGTGTTGTATAAGTACCAGCAGCGTTTCCGCTATATTTTGGTGGATGAGTACCAAGACACCAACTTTGCCCAATATCTGATTATCAAGAAATTAGCAGCTGCATACCAGAACATTTGTGTAGTGGGCGACGATGCCCAAAGCATCTACTCCTTCCGTGGGGCCGACATTCAGAATATTCTCAATTTCAAGCATGACTACCCCACCTGCCAGATTATCAAATTGGAGCAGAATTACCGCTCGACACAGACCATCGTGAATGCCGCCAACGCCATCATCAAGAACAACAAAGACCAGCTGTACAAGGAAATCTGGACCGATAATGGCGAAGGCACCAAGATTGACATCATGAAGACCGGCAGCGACACAGACGAGGCCTTTGCCATTGCCGACAAGCTGTTTGAAATCAAGGTGAACACCCAAGCCAATCACAATCAGTTTGCCGTGTTATACCGCACCAACTCTCAGTCGCGTGCCATTGAGGAAGTGTTCATCAAGCGACATATCCCCTATAAAATATATGCGGGTTTGTCATTCTACAAACGCAAGGAGATCAAGGACTTGATGGCCTATTTCCGTTTGGCTGTTAACCATTACGACGAGGAATCCCTGCGCAGGGTTATCAACTATCCCCAACGCGGTATCGGTGCCACCACCGTCGATAAGATCCTGAACTGCGCCGCCGAGCATCACGAACGGATGTGGAATATCATCGTGCAGCCCGACGAGTTCCAGTTAGACGTAAATGCTCCCACCAAGGCTCGACTGAAAGACTTTGCCGCCCGCATCCAGAGCTATACATCATTGTTGCCTACTACTGACGCTTTCGACTTGGGCAAGCACATTGCCGAATCGTCCGGCATCATCAGCACATTAAAGGAAGACCCGTCGGACAAAGACCGCATCGAAAATATCGAAGAATTGCTCGACTCCATCAAGGCATTCACCGAGCGGGAGCCGGAATCAGCCATCAACGAAGCCAGCGGCGAACTGATCAGCGAATATTTCCCCACCCTCGACCACTATTTGGAGACCGTTTCGCTGCTCAGCGACGAGGACGAGAAGGACGAGGATGCCGACAAAGTGAAACTGATGACTATCCATGCCGCCAAGGGTTTGGAGTTCGACTATGTCTTCATTACCGGCATGGAGGAGAACCTCTTTCCCTCCTCGCTGTCCATCAACACCCGCAAGGAGCTGGAAGAGGAGCGCCGACTGTTTTATGTGGCCCTCACCCGTGCCCGCAAACGGGTCATCCTGAGCTATGCGGAAAGCCGCTACAAGTTTGGTTCCCTGCAGTTTGCGGAGGCCAGCCGCTTTTTGGACGAGATTCCCGAACGCTTTATCAACACCACCCGCAGGGCATCTTCCGGCAAAGGCACATTCTCCTTTGCCCGCCCCGAAACCTCATCTTTCAGCAAGTTCAAAAGTTACAGCCAGCAGCGGGAAACACACTCCCCCAGTTCCAAACCCAGCTACAGCAGTCCCAAGCCAAGTATCAGCGCCCCAAAACCCACAGTACAGACCAAAACCGAGGTGGAGCTGTCACAAATTGGCGAGTTAGCCACTCCCGAACAGGTGGTGGTGAACAAAAGGGTGTATCACAAGAATTTTGGTTATGGTGTGGTGATTTCCACCGATGGCGTTGGTGAGGACAAGAAAGCCCTTGTCGCCTTCGACACCGTAGGTAACAAGATGCTGCTACTCAAGTTTGCCAAACTGATAATACCCCTCTAATCTGTATTTATCGTTTCCACGTAGCGGTATTATTTGTGTAAATCTTCCAAAATCCAGTCGTTCCACCTGAATCAAAGTTACCTGTGGTTTCGCGCATTTTTTGCGATTTGCAATTTTCTTTACAAAAAAGACATCTTTCAAACCAAAATATGTCATTTTTTATAATACTGATTTATAACAGATTAAATGCATTTTGTTCTTGATTTCTTTGTTTTGTTTTTGTAATTTTGTAGGCAAGAATCTTAAAAATCAAGAATGGAAAAGAACAAAAAGTAACTTGTAAATAATGCACCGATAAAAGGTCGCATGTCAGATAAAAAAATATGATGGGAGAAAAATTCCCAACATCCAGAATTTTTATTATCTTTGCAAACTGTAAGAACGATGAATGTATCATTTGAAGATGTTGAATTAGAAAAACTTATCACTACTCATCAAAGCAAAAGGTACAAGAAATACACCCGGGACAAGAAATTCTTGTGGGCTTTAGACCGTGTGTTTAACGATTTGCAAGGTGTCGCTAAATGCAGCGACTTGAAACAGTTGAGCTATTTGCATTACGAGCAGCTCAAAAAAAATAGATTTGAGTTCGATAAGGGTGATGAATGGCAGGGTAGAACGGCTTTTATTTAAGGAATTGGACAATGGAATAAGAATAACAATCATAGAATTAGATGAATCACACTATGGACAGCGATAGCAGAATTACAGGTTTCCGCGCGGTGCATCCCGGAGAAACGCTTGCCGAGGAACTAAAAGAGCGCGGCATCAAGCAGAAAGAGTTGGCCAAGGCTATAGGCATCCAGCCAAGCCATCTGAACGAACTAATCAAGGGCAAGCGCAGTTTTACCACCGCAGTGGCGATGGCACTGGAAAAAGAATTGGGCATACCTTACGATTTTTGGATGCGTCTGCAGTACGGCTACGAACACGACTGCCTTGTCATTGCTCAGCGCGAAGTGGAAGAGCAACAGCGCTCCCGATGCGAGTCAACCCTTTTGAATAAGATAGCTTCTATCCTTTAATATTGTCATCATAAGTCGAAAAAAGGACAGCCTTCCGGATGCCCTTCATTCATCATTCTTAATTCTTAATTACCTTCCTCACCACGCTCACGCCTCGCTCGAAGTTGATTTTCACGATATAGGTGCCGGCGGGGTAAGGGGTGAGGTCGAAGACTGGTCCTGAGTCGAAATTTCGGGCAGCCGCATATTCATCCAGTTTCCTGCCCCGCAAGTCAAAAAGCTCTACATTCTGATAGTCCCACAGGTAGCCGCACACAGCAGTTTTCCCGTCGGTAGGGTTGGGATAGAGATAGATGCTGTTCTCACGTTTCTGGTAATACTCATCGATAGCCACTGTGTCGTCGGGAATGAAAGGTGTTGCCCATTCAGGATTATGATATAGCGCAAAAACAGCATTGCTATTGGGTTGATTGTTGCAGTTGGCAACAATATTATTACTAAAAGAAACTGGTGAATAGGAGAGAATTGACAGCAAAAGGCAAGCATTGTTATCCGTCGTAACACCCTGAGAATAATAAACATATGAATCAACACAATGAATCGTATCCTTATTAATAACAAGTCCGTCATTTCGCCATTCGGTCAATAAAATATTACCTGAATTGTTGAACGAAGCAGTTGCAAACACTCTATTACCGATAATGGCAGGGGTCTTGCTTGCCATAGCTTCAAAAGCAGGAACAATTCCTTGAGAAATGTATTGACCGTTATTTTTGCCTAAGGCTACAAAAAAACTGATACTACCATCAGAAACAAACCTTTGCAAGAAATTGCTCTCATCATCAAAAAAAATTTTAGCGGAAGAACCTGAATTATAGGCGGCAGATCCCAATAAATAGAGATGGTCATTGTCAATGCAACTTCCTCTCCATTCCGCAAAAGAATATGAAGGACCTTCAATGTCTCCAATAGTAAAAATTTGATTAGACCATACAACATCACCTGTACTATTGTATTTTATGATAAAATTCAATCTTTTTGTGCCACTTCTATCATTTATAGTTGCATAATGCAAACTGTCAAAATATATATGAACGGGATACTGATGCAAAGATGCTCCGTAAACAGATAAGGGAAGGTACACAAAGCCAGAAACGTACATATTACCATCCTGGTCGCATGACAACCATTCTGGATATATGTCGTATTGAGGGTTGATACTGTCGTGTGCATATTCCCAAGAGATAGCAATTCCTTCGGTGTTTTGCACCATCAGCTTGGCAAAATCCAACTCCCAGTTTGGTGTAAATTTGTAAATCATCACATTGTGCAAGCTCATACTGCCACAGCTGCTACCAGGCAAAAAAAGGTCATACGTTTTAGAGGAATCCCCGTCTATGACTACGGTGTAGGGGTCTTCCTCATTCCCCGCGTAACCGAAACGTGCGAACAGATAGACATTTCCCGCATCATCCACGTGCATAGGTGATAAAAATTTGTGTTCATCCGTAGTTAAAGGTTTCACGGCTCGAACGTAATTATTACCGCTCTCATGATATTCCCTTGTATATGTTTCCACGAAATGGTCTTCTATTCGGTTTCCGTCCAAATCCAATTGGGAAAAGAATGTCCAACGACTGCGTTTGTAGGGCGGTTTCCTTTCCGAAGCAGGCAAACTCAACACATCTTCTTTCGTTATCAAAGTGTCTATGTAATACAACCAGTAATATCTATCGGTCCACATACCCGTTATTCCGGTAATATATATCCTATCGTTTTTCACAGTCATCCATTTAGGAATGGACCAATAGTCGCCTTGGCACTTTATCACTTTATACCATAGCATTGTTCCCAAAGTGTCAAATTTGGCCAATAAGATAGAATGCTCTGAAGTAGTTATCACATCCGAATTACTTGAAAACATAAGCATTTCCCCGTCTAACCTGACATTGCCACCCATCGTGCCATATACGTAAACATTGCCCTCCTCATCAAAGGCAGTATTTGTAATATTATTGAAGACATTGTTCAAGTCGCCACCGCTGCCCGTCCAGTAATGCGCCCACTTCCACTCACCTTGGGCGGAGGCGATGGTGCTGGCAAGAAGGAAAAATAGGGTTGATAGTAAAAATGTTGTAAACCTCACTGTATTAGTAAAATAGGGGGAGTAAGGACGGCTTGTCATATTCGCGATTTTTAACATTATCCATATTACAAGACGAATTCGCCGGGAAAATGTTGCACGGAAAATGATTTTTTTCTCCAAGGATTGCGCGGGTTGGGAAGGGGGATCTTGGAAAAGCAAAGGGAAAGTGGCCATTTTTGCCGACAGCCTTCGACCTAAGAAAAAAGCCCGAATAAATCGGGCTGTTTCTTGGAATTACCAGGACTGCACGCATTGGCAATTTTACGATAAAGACACTCCCTTTATCAACACGGCAAAAATACATTTTATTCCATTCTCCTCCAAGGCATCCTTCGTTTTTCATCGTTTCATTTTTCTTCATTCTTAATTCTTCCGCACCATAAACTTCACATCGCTGATTCCCGCCTTGGTCTCCACGTACGCGATATGTGTGGCGGCAGCACCTTCCGCCCGTCCCCGTTAGGGGACACATCTCTGTAGAAAACGGGTGCCCACGCGAGTTCCGAAATCCCCGATAGGGGATTCATTAAAAACATTTATTGGATTGTAACATATTGATATGTAACCCCTAACGGGGTTGTGGCAGGTCGGGATCGTTCCTTGGCTACAGATATGAATCCCCTAACGGGGATGAGAACCACGCCGCTCCATCTCCTGCCGTATCTTTTCCGCCAACTCGAAATCCTCGCTCTCCACCGCCCCGTCCAACAAGGATTGGAGCTCCTCTTCGCTCATCTCTTTCAACTTGGAGTCGATGAAGGCCTCCGGCAACGGCTCGCCACCCGTTTCTTCAAGCGCGTCCGCCAACTCATTGTATTCGCTGAAAAGATTATCTTCTCCCTCTTCATCTTCCTCCTCGCGCTTTTTGTCCACCATACAATTGGCCTCGAAGATGGCGGTGTCCATAAAGAAGGGGGCGTTGAATTTCAACGCCAACGCGATGGCATCCGACGGCCGCGCGTCCAAATGGAAGACCTTGTTGTCGCTGCCAATCATCACCATATCGGCAAAATAGACGCCGTTTTCGTAGTGCACGATGTTGACCTCCACCAATAAACTGCCGTAATGGTCGGCCAAGGAGACAAACAGCTCGTGCGTCAGCGGCCGGTGGGTGGGCGACTGGTTGAGCTCCACCAGGATGGCACGCGCCTCGCTCATCCCGATGATGACGGGCACATAACGCTCGCCCTCCTTCTCCTTCAAGATCAGAGAGAAAGCCTCCGAAGGCTGGGCCGCAGCGTGGATGTCGGCAACCGAGAGCTCTGTTTTTTCCATAAGGCGTCGTTAAATTTGGCTATTAGCTATTGGCTGTTGGCTATTGGATTTTGGTTTTTGGTTTTTGGTGGTTGGCTATTGGCGGAAGTAGTTGACGGCGTTTTGGAAGATGTCCTGTTCCTTGTTGCCGTCGATGTTCTTGTACAGATTCTCACCCTTGCGCTCGCTGTGGCCCATCTTGCCGAGGATGAGTCCGTCTTGCGAGACGATGCCCTCGATGGCGTAGAACGAGCCGTTGGGATTGTCAACAGGATCCATACTCACATTGCCCTGCTCGTCGCAGTACTGGAAGGCCACCTGGCCGTGCTCGAACAACTCCTTGGCCAATTTTTCGTTGACCACAAACTTGCCCTCTCCGTGGCTGACGGCTATCTGGTGAACGTCGCCCACCTGGAAGGAGGTGAGCCACGGCGATGCCACCGTGCCCACACGCGTGCGCACGATGCGCGAGATGTGGCGGTTGATGTTGTTGCGGTACAATGTCGGGGAGTCCGGAGTGATGTCTCCCAGCCGTCCGTAGGGCAGCAATCCCGATTTGACCAGCGCCTGGAAGCCGTTACAGATGCCCAGCACCAGTCCCTTGCGCGCCAAAAGTCCGTTCACGGCGGCTTTGATCTTCGCATTGTTCAAGACCGTGGCGATGAACTTGCCGCTGCCGTCGGGCTCGTCGCCGGAGCTGAAGCCGCCGCTCAAGGCCATTATCTGCGACTCGTCGATGGCCGCCGCCAACTCGTCGATGGAACGGTTGATTTCGGTCTCGTTGAGGTTGTTGAAGACGAAGATGCGCGGCTCGGCACCAGCGTCCTCAAACGCCTTGGCCGTGTCGTAGTCGCAGTTGGTGCCCGGGAACACGGGCAGGATGACCTTCGGACGGGCCACCGGGGTCGGACACTTGGCCACAGGGGCGCACTGGCTGTTGACGGCGAACTCCGCACCCGTGGATTGGGTTTCGTTGTCGGCCTGGTCCGGGTAGAGATTGAAATAGACGCCGCGCCATACCTTCAGACAAGCCTCCTTGTCGATCTTTTCCCCATTGATGATGAAATCCTGGGCGACTTTGCCCAACTCGATGGCGAAATCGGCATCCAGCTTTTCGGTGGTCTCCACCACGAAACTGCCGTAGGCGTAGTCGAACAGGTTGAGGTCGGTGCGGATGTCGAATCCGAGGTCGTTGCCGAAGCTCATCTTGGCTAATGCCTCGGCAATGCCGCCGTATTGCGGGGTGAACGCCGCCACAATGTTTCCGTTCAGCGTGTTCTGGTGTACAAAGTCAAATATTTTCTTCGTCTGCTGAATGTCGGGCAGGTTGTTTTCAATCTTGTTTTGTATGAAATAGAGGTAGTGACCCTCTTTCTTGAATTCGGGAGAGATGATGTTCTTGGCGTTTTCCGTCGTGATGGCGAAGGAGACGAAGGTGGGCGGCACGTGCAGGTTCTTGAAAGTGCCGCTCATAGAGTCCTTGCCGCCAAGTGCGGCCAGGTCGAACTGCTTGAGCATCCAGACACAACCCAACATAGCGGCGCAGGGCTTGCCCCAGCGGGTCGGTTCGTGGCCCATCTTCTCGAAATATTCCTGGAAGGTGAAACGGATTCCCTTGTAGTCTGCGCCCGTGGCCACAATCTTCGACATCGATTCCAAGATGGCGAACACGGCGGCGTGGAACGGCGAACGCAAAGCGATGTAGGGATTGTACCCGAAGGCCATCACGCTGGCCGTGTTGGTGTGCCCGTGCAGCACAGGCAGCTTCTGCACGGAGGCCTGCGTCTCCGTCAGCTGGCGCTTGCCGCCGAAAGGCATCAGCACCGTGGTGGCGCCAATGGTGGCGTCGAACATCTCGATCAGACCCTTTTGGGAAGCGACGTTGCGGTTGGCGAGCATAGAGAGCATCTTCTCCTGCATCGTTGCGCCCGTCACGGGTTGGCCCTCCAGCACATTGTCGGGAATGGCGTTGACGATAGCTTCCGTCTTTTGTCGTACGCCGTTGGTGTTGATGAAGTCGCGGCTGAGGTCCACGATGGTCTTGCCGCGCCACTTCATTGTCAGCCGGTTGGTGTCGGTGACTTTGGCGATGATGTTGGCTTCGATGTTCTCCTGACGGCAGTATTCGAAGAAGGCTTCCACATCTTTGGGATCCACCACAGCGCTCATACGCTCCTGCGATTCGCTGATGGCCACCTCCGTGCCGTTAAGGCCCTTGTATTTGGTTCTCACAGAGTCGAGGTCTATCTCCAGTCCGTCGGCTAACTCGCCGATGGCGACGCTGACGCCGCCCGCACCGAAGTCGTTGGACTTTTTGATCAGCCGCGTCACCTCGGGACGGCGGAAGAGATGCTGGATCTTGCGCTCCTCGGGTGCGTTGCCCTTCTGCACCTCGGCAGCGCAGGTGTCGAGCGACTTCTCGTTGTGCTCTTTGGAAGCACCGGTGGCGCCTCCGATACCGTCGCGGCCGGTGCGCCCGCCGAACATGATGATAATGTCGCCGGGTTGCGGTGACTCGCGGCGCACGTGACTCACCGGGGCCGCACCCACCACCGCGCCGATTTCTAGGCGCTTGGCCTTGTAGTCGTCGTGATAGATTTCACGCACATGCGTGGTGGCCAGCCCGATCTGGTTGCCGTAGGAGGAGTAGCCGGCCGCCGCGCTCTTGGAGATGACCGACTGCGTCAGTTTGCCCTCCAAAGTGGCGCTCATCGGGGCGTTGATGTCACCCGCGCCCGTGACGCGCAGGGCCTGATAGACGTAGCTGCGCCCGCTCAGCGGGTCACGGATGGCGCCGCCCACACAAGTGGCAGCCCCGCCAAAAGGCTCGATTTCCGTGGGATGGTTGTGTGTTTCATTCTTGTACATCAGCAACCACGGCTCGATCTTGCCATCCACATCGACATTGATATAGATGCTGCAGGCGTTGTTTTCTTCGGAAACTTCCATATCGTCCAGATGGCCTGCTTTGCGCTCGTATTTGCCGTTGATGGAAGCCATATCCATCAAGGTCTGCGGTTTTTCCCGGTTGCCGTACAGCTCTTTCCGCATAGAAAGATATTGCTCGTATGCAGCCTGCAACTGATGCTGCAGTCCGCAGGGCGTGAAGGTGATCTTCGTCAACTCGGTTTCGAAGGTGGTGTGGCGGCAGTGGTCACTCCAGTAGGTGTCCAACAACTTGATTTCCGTGTCGGTCGGGTCACGATGCTCATCATTCTTGAAATATTCTTGAATGAAGGCGATGTCTTCCAAGGACATTGCCAGCCCCTGGGCGACGCGGAACGCCTCCAGCTGCTCTTTGCTCCATTGGGTGAACCCTTCCACGATGGGCACTTCCTGCACCTCGGGATTCTCGGTCAGCTCCAGCTTGCCCATATCCTTCTCGCGGGCCTCCACTTCGTTGATGCAGTATTTCTTGATATGCGCGAACTGTTCGGGCGTGAGGTCGGCATCGAAGACATAGAGCTTGGCGCTCTTGATGACCACTTCCGTCTTGGGATCAAGCAAAGAGAGACACTGCATCGCGCTGTCGGCACGTTGGTCGAACTGGCCTGGCAGATACTCCACTGCCAGATAGGTCAGCCCCTCCAGAGGGAACTCCTCGAGCAGGTTGTCCACCACGGGCTCCGACAACACGCCCACCTTGGCGCGCTCCAGCAAAATATCGTCCACGTTGAAGATATCGTAAACGACCAGCTGGCGCAAGTGACGGATGTTGAGATTGAAGTTATGGTTGAGTGTCTCTTTCAGACTGACGGCTTCGACATCGAAACCCGGTTTTTTTTCTACGAAAATACGAGCGTTGCGCATAGTTGGATGGTTTCTTTTTCGGGGTGCAAACATACTCAAAAAAAATGAATTTTTTGAGGATATCCTTCCGAAAAAAACGTTTTGTCGCCCCTATTTCCCAAGACACTGGCGCAAAAGTCCTTGGCATCCTTCCAGCACATCCCTCCAAGTGGCCTCGAAATCCCCCGTGTACCAAGGGTCGGCCACATCGCCCGGCCGGTCGGTGTAGTCCATCATCAGGGAGATCTTCCCGTCAATGTCCTCTCCGATGACACGTCGCAGGTTGCGGAGGTTGTTGCGGTCCATTGCGATGATGCAGTCGTAATGGCGGTAGTCGCCCCGCGTGATCTGGCGGGCGGTCTTGCCTTCGCAGCCGATGCCGTGCTCGGCCAGCTTTCTTCGGGCAGGCGGATAGACGGGATTGCCGATTTCCTCCGTGGAGGTCGCGGCAGAGGCGATCTCAAAAAGATGAGTCACTCCGGCATCCTCCACCATCTTTTTCATTACAAATTCGGCCATTGGACTGCGGCAGATGTTGCCGTGGCAGATGAAAAGTATTTTGATCATACGATGCGAATGGTTTTACTGTTTGGTTGTTGTTCCGCCAGTGATGATGATTTTCCGGTCTTTGGCGGCCTGCACACCATACACGGTCTCCCGCGTTTCCTGGGTTGCGAAACTGCGCTGTACTGCGCCCTGCGGGTCAAGATGAATGATAAGCCCGGACTTTTTTTTATCCAAATAGGGAATGAAGAACCCGTTTTCAGTTTTGCGCAGATAATTGAGCAAACTGTAGATACGGCGAGAGGAGAGATGCCGGTTGTAGTCGCTGTTGTGCAGCGGACTGGCATAGCCGCTGATGGTGATCTCCACGGTGTCGCCGTTGGCAAGGGCCTCGCGCAGGTAGTTTGTCAGCCGGAGGAGACGCTCGTAGCCCGTGGCCACGGAGTCGCGCAGAAACCTCCTCATCTCCTGTTCGGCCGTTTTGCGCTCTGCCTCGGTAAGTCCGCGCCCCGTTTCTCGCACATAGAGGGCGTTGTCGCTCATATATTGCGCATACAGGTCCGGATACTCGGTGACGGTGGTGTCGGAAACCGAGCGCGGGTCGGGTTGGTCGTTTTGGAAATAGAGGATGATGGGAAGTGTGGAGGCTATTTTCTCGTGTATGTTGGGGGTGTCCACAGGCGGAATTGTCACTGTGTCAATGGGCAGCACCCAATGGAACTGGAAGAGGTCGTTGCAGCAGGTGTCCGCATCGTCCATCCCGTCGTGCGGCCGGTTGGAGGACAAATACCCACTCTTCCCATCCGCGTTGAGGTTGAAGTAGAAATCGTTGTATCCGGAATTGAAGGGAACACCCATATTGGACACTTCGCCCCAACGGTTCAAGGCGCCCGGACAGTAGAAGATGTCGTAATCCCCGATGCCCAGATGCTCATCAGAGCTGAAATACAGCACTCCTTTCTGCCTGTCGTAAAAAGGCGTCACTTCATTTCCCTCGCTGTTGATGCTGCCGCCCACGTTGACAGGCGACTGGAAATGCCCGTCTTTGTGAATGGAGTACCAGATGTCCAATCCGCCGACACCCTGTTTGCGGTCTGAAACAAAATAGAGCACGTCGTGGTCGTCACCATCCACAAGATGGGGATGCAGCGTGGTGGCGCCCTCCGCATTGATGGTGGAGGGGAGTTTCTTGGGTTTGCTCCACGATTGCCCTTTGCGCTGGCTTTGCCAAAGCGTGCATCGTAACTCACCATACATATTGCGCGTGCACCGCGAATATATCAGCAAATCGCGTTTTTCGTTGAAACAGAAGTTGCTGTTGAATGTCTTGAATGTGTTGACGATGGCGGGTAGCGCCTCTGCCGGGGCATAATCGCCGTTAGGCAAAAGCCTGGATTCGTAAATGTCACAATACCAACTGGTTTCAAAAAGATGCTCGATGTCTTCGTCCACGTTGGCACGCATAGAGGTGAACAAAAAGGTGGAGTCGGACAACAACTGCCCGCAATATTCGGAGAAATGGGTGTTCACCTCGTCGGGCAAGGCCTCCACCACTACGGGCAAGGTGTCCTGACGGATGAACCGGCGCTGCTGCTCACGCTCCTCCTCGGTCATCTTGCCCACCTGGGCAAAAGCCGAAAAGCAGCAAAGCAACAAAAGGATGATATTGGATGTTCTTGCCCCCATAGTTTACATCAAGTCGTATGGGCAAGGCTCCTTGCCGATTCGTTTTATGGTTTTCTTCTTGAAAATGTACGACAAGGTCAGCTCCATACCGCCGCGGGCGTGCGTGGCTGCCACAAACTTCGAGACGTTGATGTCGTAGCCGACCCCCAACCGCACGTTCTGCAAGTTGAAGAAGACGTTCATCACGATGGCATCGTTCCAACGGTAGAAAAGGCCGCCGCCAACCGAGAAGACAGTAGTGTAGCTGTTCTTCCGTTGGAAGTATTCAATGTTGGTGCCGAAGGTGTACTCGCTGAACTTGCGTTGCCAACTGCCGTAAAACAACGGCTCTAACGCCAGATTGGAGTTGAGCCCGATGCGCGACAGGAAATGGACGTTATACTTGATGGGCAGCTGGGTGAAGTCGTTGCCAAAGGTCTCTTTCGGCCGATTGAGGTGCGCGGCGCTGACGCCTACCTGGAAGACGTTGTTCTTGTTGGGCGTGAAACTCCAGAACGCCCCGGCCCCGATGTCAAAAAAAAACTGCCGCGTTTGACTGAACTGCTCGCTGCCCGGCACCGAGGGGTCGTACATACCGTGAATGAACTGTTCGTCCCACCGTGCCCCGCTGTAATCGATGGCATTGTGCAGAAGTCCGCCGTACATCCCGAGGCCGATCTTGTGCTTGCCGTGCCGCCCTATATATTTAATGTAGGATGCGGTTACAATCGCTTGCAACGAGGTGTAGTGCAAATCGCCCGCCTTGTCCGCCGTGAAGGAGCCTCCGATTCCCAGCAACTCCTGCCGCCGGTTGTTCCTGTACACGGCCCCGTCAACGCCCACGCCAATGGTCTGGAACGGCACGGTTACGGAGTACCATTGCGTTCGGTAGGCGGTTGAGGCCCTGAAAAGTCCGTCGTAGGCGGCCGTCAATGAGGGATTGAGTGTGAGGGGCTGGTCATAGAACTGCGAGAAATGATAGTTCTGTCCCCGTGCGGAGAAAAAAAAACAGCAGAGCGCCACTATCGTCAGCAGCACGTATTTGTATTTGTCGTTCCAACAACGACGCAGATATTTTCGCAACTCGTTCTCTCGCGGGTTGTCCTGCGGCTCGTATATCTTGACCCCGCTCAGTTTGTCGGGCATAAATTCCTGCTCCACGAAGTTGTTCTCGAAGTCGTGCGCATATTGGTAGCCCTTGTGATAGCCCAGTTCCTTCATCAGCTTCGTGGGCGCGTTGCGGATGTGCAAC
>JAEEGH010008107.1_pt1 | contig 24990 bp, 16 predicted proteins | sample 9134181 | NCBI WGS metagenome assembly JAEEGH01 (sample SAMN16246544, study PRJNA631951) | gut metagenome | biome: gut microbiome; feature: rumen; material: DP-attached | host: Bos | place: Iran: Karaj | collected 2018-10
TGCTGAGCAATAAGTTCCGTGCCGGTATGATCGATAAGGACGCCTACCTGTATAGTACAGAGAAGATACAGCTCGATACACCGGAAGAGCGTCAGACGGCCTATGATATTGCAACCCAAAGCATTGTGTTGTTGAAGAACGACAGTATCTTGCCATTGGATTTGGCAAATCTCAAATCTCAAACTTCAAATCTCAAAGTTTTACTGACTGGTCCCAATGCCAACTCCATGTGGGCTATGTGTGGTGACTATACCTATCCGGCTATGTCGTATTTCTGGAAGATGAAGGAAGATATAGCCAAACGTGACAATCCCCATATCGTTAAAATGCTTGATGGAATGAACAATCGCAAACCTGAAGGCGTGGAAATCCTTTATTCCCGTGGATGCGATTGGACGGAAGAGATAGAGACGAAGTTTACTGCCAGTGGTGACGAGCGAGCCTGGGAATACTATCTCCTGCACCGTAAGGTGGACTCTGGTGAGAAGGCTGACAAAGAAGAAGCCCTGAAAATGGCTGAACAGGCCGATGTCATTATTGCCGCTGTTGGAGAGAATGTGATGCTCTGTGGCGAAAACCGTGACCGTCAGGGACTCCGCCTGCCTGGCAAACAAGAGCAATATGTCGAAGAGCTGATCAATACCGGCAAACCCGTCGTGTTGGTGATGTTTGGTGGCAGGGCACAGGTTATCAGTGGCCTTGCAGAACGTTGTGCTGCTGTTATCCAAGCCTGGTATCCGGGCGAGGAGGGTGGCAATGCCGTTGCCGATATTCTTTATGGAAAAGTGTCGCCGTCGGCCAAGCTCTCCGTCAGCTATCCGAGTGAAGAGCTTAACGAGCCCATCTGCTACAACCAATTGTCAAATGATCAATTGTCAAATAGTAAAATCCAATGGCCCTTCGGCTACGGTCTGAGCTACACCACATTCGAATACAAGCATTTGCTTGTCGACAAGGATGTGTCGACTGATGACGAATATGTCAATGTGTCGTTTGAGGTCAAGAACACAGGCAAGGTGGCTGCTGACGAGGTGGCTCAGGTGTATATCTCTCCCAACGACGATACTCCTCTCCGACCTATCCAGCTGCAAGGCTTTGCCCGTGTCTCGTTGGAGCCAGGCCAGTCGAAGACGATACGCGTCAGGCTCTCGACAGAGCAGTTTGGCTTTTATAGCCATGAAGGTCAGCGCCAGTGGAATATCCAGCCAGGCAGCTATACGGTCAAGGTGGGAGCCTCCTCGGCCGACATCCGTTTGCAGCAGAAGGTAACCTTCAAGGGCAATGCTGTCAGCAAGCCCCTTCGCAGTGTCTATTTTTCAAAAACAATTATATCTGACTAATTACTTATTATGAAAAAGATTTTTATCGTTGCATGTGCGCTGTGTGCTCAGTTGATGAGCATGGCACAGCCTGCTGGAGGCTTTGGTGGCTTCCAAATGCCAGAAGTGAAACTGGAAACAAGTCAGTCGTGGAAGGATGTCAACTATGCCGGTGACGACCAGGCATACCATACCTGCGACATCTATCTGCCCCGGGTAGAGAAGGAGGCTTATCCCGTCGTTATACATGTCTATGGCAGTGCTTGGTTCTCAAATAGTAGCAAGGGTATGGCCGATCTGGGCACTATCGTCAAGGCGTTGTTGGATGCCGGTTATGCCGTCGTGTGCCCGAACCACCGTTCCAGCATGGATGCCAAATGGCCTGCCCAGATTCATGACATCAAGGCTGTAGTACGCTTCATTCGTGGTAAAGCCGAGACGTATAAGTTTGACACATCATTTATTGCTACCAGCGGCTTCTCTTCCGGTGGCCATCTGGCTTCCATCACAGCTACTACCAGCGGCAAGAAGCAGGCCAAGATTGGCACGTTCGAGATTGACCTTGAGGGCAGCGTGGGTAACTATACCAACGAGAGCAGTGTGGTGAATGCTGCCTGTGACTGGTCTGGTCCTATCGACTTGACAGCTATGGACTGCGGTGAGAGCATGAAGATGGGCGAGAACTCTCCCGAAGATGTGCTGCTCGACTCAAAGCTCGCCAAGGAGCCAGAGAAGTATATGAGTCTGAGTGCTACCACTTATGTCGACAAGAACGACCCGCCCGTCATTATCTTCCATGGTGAGAAGGATAATGTGGTACCCTGCTGTCAAGGTAAGAAGTTCTTCGAAACACTGCAAGCAGCTGGAGTAAAGACCGAGGCCACCTTCGTGCCTGAAGGTGGACATGGTATGGGTATGTACAGTGAGGAAAACCTGCAGAAAATGGTCACTTTCCTCAACGCTGCTCGTCAGACTGCCGTACCTATTGGTTTGAAACAGCGTGTTATCGAGGATGGTGGCACGGGAGTCTATAAGGCCATCATGAAGGAAGAGTCGACATTGCCCGAACACACTATCTTTGTGCCCCAAGACCTGACACAGTTTAACAGCAACAAGCTTCTGCCCGTGCTGGTATGGGGCAATGGTGCCTGTGCCAACTCACCGTTCGAGCATATGAATTTCCTGAATGAGATAGCCTCGCATGGATATATTGTGCTGGCTACGGGTAATATCCCCATGACCGACGAGTGGTACAAAGGTCCTATGTCGAGAAGCGAACAGCAGATTGAGAGCATCGACTGGATTCTGGCTCAGAACGAAGATCCCGCTTCGCCTTATTTCCAGAAGGTTGACACCAAGAACATTTGTGTGGCAGGTATGTCATGTGGTGGTCTGCAGACTCTTTTCAACTGTGCAGATCCCCGCATCACTTCCCTCATGATTTGCAACAGTGGACTTTTCAACCAGCAAAATGCTGGACAGGCCGTCGGTGGCATGCCGATGCCCCAGAAGGATAAGCTGAAAGAGATTCATACTCCCATTATCTATATCCTCGGTGGTGAGTCCGATATCGCCTATGGCAATGGTATGGATGACTTCGGTCGCATCAAACACGTGCCAGCCTGTGCTGCCAACTTCCCTGTAGGACATGGTGGCACCTATCGTGAGCCTCATGGCGGTGAGTTCACTGTTGTGGCTTTGGCTTGGCTCGATTGGCAGCTGAAGCAGGACGATGAGGCCGCTAAGATGTTTGTGGGCGACAACTGTCAGCTTCCTAAGCGTAAGGACTGGACCCTTCAGAAGAATGACCTGTTCAAGCAATTAAAGTAATACCGCGATAACTTACCCATGAAACGAAACCTATTGTCAATAACCTTTATGTGCTGTGCCATCCTTAATGGGGTGGCACAGACATTGCCATATCAAAATACTGCACTCACTGCTCACGAACGGGCTAAAGACCTGTGTTCGCGCCTGACTCTTGACGAGAAGGCCATGTTGATGCTCGACGAGAGTCCGGCTATTCCTCGTTTAGGTATCAAGAAGTTTTTCTGGTGGAGTGAAGCTCTGCACGGTGCTGCCAACATGGATCACGTGACGGTGTTCCCAGAGCCTGTGGCCATGGCCGCCTCGTTTAATCCCAATCTGTTGTATAAGGTCTTTGATGTGGCTTCCACTGAGTTCCGTGCTCAATATAATGAGCGTATGCAGCGTGGGTCGGGTGAGGATGAGAAATTCCACAGCCTCAGTGTGTGGACGCCCAATGTCAACATCTTCCGTGACCCCAGATGGGGCAGAGGACAGGAAACATACGGTGAAGACCCCTATTTGACCAGTGTCATGGGGGATCAGGTGGTGCGTGGTTTGCAAGGACCTGAGAATTCCAAGTATCGCAAGTTGTGGGCTTGTGCCAAGCACTATGCCGTACATAGCGGGCCGGAATATACCCGTCATAGTGCCAACCTTACGAATGTCTCTCCTCGTGATTTTTGGGAGACCTATATGCCTGCCTTCAAAAAACTGGTGCAGGACAGCAAGGTGCGTGAGGTGATGTGTGCCTATCAGCGTCTTGACGACGACCCATGTTGCGGTTCACAGCGTCTGTTGCAGACCATTTTGCGTGATGAGTGGGGCTTTCAGTATCTGGTAGTCAGCGACTGTGGTGCTGTCTCAGACTTCTATGAGTCGCACAAGTCTTCTTCTTCTCCCATCCATGCTTCTGCCAAGGCAACCATTGCCGGCACTGACGTGGAGTGTGGTTATGGCTATGCTTACAAGAGTATTCCTGAGGCAGTGAAACGAGGACTCATCACGGAAGCAGAAGTCGACAAACATGTCATCCGCCTATTGGAAGGTCGTTTCGACCTCGGCGAGATGGATGACCCTTCATTGGTGGAGTGGTCGAAGATTCCCTATTCCAAGATGTCGTGTAAGGAACATGCCAACATTGCCCTCGACATGGCTCGTCAAACTCTTGTTCTGCTACAGAATAAGGGTGGTATCCTCCCCCTGAAGAAAAACAGCGAGAAAATTGCCGTTATTGGTCCCAATGCCGACAATGCTCCCATGATGTGGGGTAACTATAATGGTATGCCAAATCATACTGTTACCATTCTTGATGGCATCTGTAAAAAATTAAAGATTAAAAATGAAAGATTAAACAATAACTCCAAGCTGTTCTATGCTGCAGGTTGTGACTTAACCTACGACAAGGTGATGGATTGTCTGCTGGCTTCACAGTGCAGCTTCCAGGGTAAGAAAGGTATGAAGGGCACGTTCTGGAACAACCGTAAGATGGAAGGGAAGCCTGTCACTACGCAGTATTATACCACACCTTTGGCAGTCACTACCGCAGGTATGCACAATTTTGCCCCAGGTGTTCAGCTTGAAGACTTCTCTGCCAAGTACGAGACCGTCTTCACACCAAAGGAGGCTGGTGAATATGTTGTGAACGTGGATGGCTGTGGCCATTTTGAGCTTTATATCGATGGTGAGCGTAAGTTCATGCACCATATCTGGCGTACTACGCCTAACCGAGTGGCTATTCAGGCTGAGGCGGGAAAGAGTTATAACATCGAAGTACGGTTCTCGCATATCCATACCTATAATGCCAATCTGAAGATTAACATTGCCAAAGAGTTGCCAATCGACTACCAGCAGACCATTGCCAAACTTGAAGGTATTGATAAGGTTGTCTTTGTCGGTGGTATTTCTGCAGCTCTCGAAGGTGAGGAGATGCCTGTCGAGATAGAAGGTTTTAAAGGTGGCGACCGTACTAGCATTGAACTGCCAAAGGTGCAGCGTGACTTTTTGAAGGCACTGAAAGCTGCCGGCAAGCAGGTCATCTTCGTCAATTGTTCCGGTTCAGCCATTGCCCTGACTCCTGAAACGGAGAGTTGTGATGCCATCGTACAAGTATGGTATGCTGGTCAGGAGGGTGGTACTGCTATTGCCGACGTGCTCTTCGGTGACTACAACCCAAGTGGAAAACTGCCAGTCACATTCTATCGGAATGATGCCCAGCTGCCAGACTATGAGGACTATAGCATGAAAGGCCGTACCTATCGTTATTTCAATGATCCGTTGTTTGCCTTCGGTTATGGACTTTCCTACACCTCGTTTGAAATGAGAAATGAGAAATTAGAAATTAGAAATGACGGCAGTGGAACATTTACTGTTGACGTAGCGAACACAGGAAAATACGATGGTACGGAGATAGTACAGCTCTACATTCGTAACCTCAACGATGCCGAGGGTCCCTTGAAGTCGTTACGCGGTTTCCAACGTGTTGCTGTCAAGGCAGGTCAGACTGCTACAGCTACCATCCAGCTCACTCCGGAAAGTTTTGAGTTCTGGGATGCCGAGAGCAATACCATGCGTTCGAAGCCTGGTCAGTACGAAGTACTTTATGGCAGCAGTTCCCGCGACGAGGATCTGAGGAAGTTAATAGTCACGATTCAATAAAAATATGAATAAAAAGAATGTAAAGTCACACCCAGACCACAGGTCAAAGACTATAAAGCAACATGCTGAACAAAAGCCGGATAAATTATGGCTGTTGGAAAAGTATTCGACAGCCGTCGTCTGGGGGTTGGCATTGGTAGCCATCGCTGTTGTACTGTTAGCCTGTGAGTATCACGTAATGTGGAAGATTCAAGAACAGAACCTGTTTCTTAATACGCCACTGTTCTTCCGACAGCTGATGGTAGTGCCCGGAGGACTGCTGACCTATATCGGTTGTTTCTTGACACAGTTTCTGTACTACCCCTTGTTGGGTGTGACCATCATGGTCGTCCTGTGGTGGTTGCTGATGGAATTGATGCGCAGCACTTTCAGGGTCAGCAAGCGATGGACCCCCTTGCTGTTAGTACCGGTGGCTATGCTGCTGATGGCGAATGTGGAAATGGGCTACTGGATATACCCCATCAAATTGAGGGGATGGTACTTTGATGCCACAATAGGGACATTGGCTGTCGTTGCATCACTATGGGTCTACCGCCTGTTGTTCCGATACAGGATGTGGCGCAGAGTATGGCTGTTGTCGACAGCTGTCGTGGGGTATCCGCTACTGGGCACATACGCTCTGGCAGCTACTGTGCTGGCGGGACTGTGGTGCTGGCGGTTAGACAATGACCGTTGGCAGTCGGTGGTAGACAGCATCTTGGCCGTGCTGATGGTCGTGGCTGTACCTCTGCTATGTTACCACTTTGTGTATTATCAGACGAACCTCGTGAATCTCTGGTGGACTGCGCTGCCTATCTTCAAGATTCTGGAGGCATATCCTGAATACTATGTACCTTACGGACTATTGGGGGCATGTCTGGTCGTACTCACTGTGGGACGATGGAATCAGACGTCTATTCAGGGTAAACATCCAAAGTGGCAGATAGGTTTTGTCGTGGTCATACTGGTAGCAACAGTGGCTGCTGTATGGAAGACTTGGATGAAGGATGAGAATTTCCATCGTGAGGCAGCCATGCAACACTATGTGGAAGAGACACGATGGGAGGAGGTGTTGGAAGAGGCTGCCAAGCAACAGGACATCCCGACCAGGGCCATTGTGATGATGAGGAACCTGGCACTGTCGCGACTGGGACGGCAGGGTGATGAAATGTACCAATATGTCAACGGCTCGAAAAAACCAGCTTCGCCCTTTGCTCCCCCGGCATCGATGATTGTCGGTGACATGATATACTACCACTACGGTATGCTGAACGACTGCCACCATATGTGTATAGAGGGAGGCGTGGAGTTTGGCTGGCGTGTGCAGCACCTGAAATATATGGCGCGATGCGGATTGTTAGCGGGCGAGAAGAACGTGATGTATAAATATACGGGACTGTTGAAACACACGTTGTTTTATGGTTCATGGGCACAGCACATGGAACAACTGCAGCAACAGCCTAAGCTGAAGAGCGAGGACCGGGAGACCGGTGCTGTCACACACATGCTGCAATACCCCGATGCCGTCGGTGCAGACCATGGCTATGCAGAGAAATACTTGATGAACCATTTGGCAAAGTTGGACAGTGACGACCCATTTTTCCAGGAACAGTGTCTGCTGGCGACGCTATGGACGAAAAACAGCCGACAGTTCTGGCCTCGTTTTGCTAATTATTTGAAGCAGCATCCCGGAGAGTCTGTGCCACGCTACTATAGAGAGGCTGCCTATCTCTATTCTGTGATAGAAGAGCAGGCTCCATTCCAAGTGCAGGTCGACGATATGATGAAGAGAACCTTGGATGGTTTCCTGAAACTTGTCCAGCAGTTTGACGACAGGGATATCAGGGAGGCTCGCGAGGCATTGTTTCCGCTGTATGGCGATACGTACTACTATGAATATTTTCTGATGGATGACTTGGCATACCTTTGAGAAGTGAAGAGTTAAGAGAAAAGAATTATGAGATATATAATATGGATATTGTCAATAGTGACAATGATGACCGCCTGCGGGCCCCAGATTCCAAAGGACTATATGTCATCGGATAAGCAGCCCGATATTTACCCTGACTACAAAGGAGTGACGGTGCCCGTCAATATGGCACCATTGACCTTTGAGATGAGTCGGGGAGCCGAACGAATGGCTGCATGCTTCACCGCAGATGGCGAGGAACTGGTGTGTGAGGATGGTAAGATACAGCCAGGACAAGATGACTGGCAGCGACTCGTGACCCATGCCGCAGGCAAACGAATCGCTGTGGAGGTGTATGCCTGTTACGACGGTCAGTGGACGAAGTACAAGCCATTTGATATCTATGTGTCGAAGGACAGTATTGACTCCTACCTGAGCTATCGCCTTATCTCACCGTCGTATGTGAGCTATGAGGAGCTGACCATTAGTCAGCGTTGTCTTGAAAACTATGACGAAAGCGTCATCTATGACAATATCCTATGCTGTGAGGAGGGTAACGGACAGTGTATCAACTGTCATAACTATCAGCAATATAACCCCGGGCGCATGCAGTTTCATGCCCGTCAGAACTTGGGGGGTACCGTCATAGCTTACGATGGGAAATTTAGGAAAGTGAATATGCGAAATGACTCCATCCTCTCTGCCGGTGTCTATCCTGCATGGCATCCTTGGCTGAAACTGATTGTCTATTCCACCAACAATACCGGCCAGATATTCCATGTGACAAACCCCAATAAGATAGAAGTCTTTGACTCAGAGAGCGACCTGATAGCATACGATGTGGAGCGTAACGAGGTGACGAATCTGGAGAATGACACGACGGAACTGGAAGTTTTTCCCGCTTGGGCTCCAGACGGTAAGACGCTGTATTACTGTAGTGCACATCTGGAATATACCACTTCGGAACATGGCAAGGAGATTATCCAACGGCGCCAGGAGGTGAAGTACAACATCTACCGTAAGAGTTTCAATCCGGAGACGATGACATTCGGTGAGCGTGAACTGGTGTTCGATGCGATGTCGCATGATATGAGTGCTACGTTACCGAGAGTGTCGCCTGATGGTCGCTGGCTGTTATTCACGATGGGCAAGTATGGCGTGTTCCACATCTGGCATCATGATGCTGACCTTTGGATGCTCGACCTTCAGACAGGTGGGGCACGACCCGCGAAAGAAATCAACTCGTCCGATACGGAGAGTTATCATTCATGGTCGAGCAATGGCAAATGGGTGGTATTCAGCAGTCGCCGTGACGATGGCACCTATACCCGTCCTTTCTTTGCCCATATTGATAAGAACGGTCATTTTACGAAGCCTTTTGAACTGCCCTGCGCCGATCCCGACTACCATCGTCAGTTTATGAAGTGCTATAATATTCCCGAATTCATGAAAGGACCGGTCACAATCAGACCACAGGACTTTGCTGATGTCTTGAAGAAAGACGGCGAGCCCGTCAAGTATGTTCAACGCTTATCAAAATAACAATGAAACGACAACTTATTATCACGCTCCTCATGTTAGTAGGAGTCACCTTAACCGCTGTGGCCAAACCAGTCACGTCACCCAATGGTAAACTGAAAGTGGTGACAAAAGAACGTACGCTTATTGTCAACTATCAGGGAAAGGAAACCCTGAAAATGGATGTGAATGGCGGAGGTAAGGCTTTGAAATGGACATTCACAAAAACCGTCAAGGACGATTATCGGATGTTGACGGGAAAACGTCTGCATTGCACTAATGAGGCCAACGAATACCAATCAGATGGTATAACGTTACGTATTTATAACGACGGTATTGCACTGCGTGGTGCCGATGTGACCTACCACATCGCCGAAGGGACACGGCGCTGGATACAGCAGTGGACAGAGGCCTACGAGGGCTTTTTCCCTTTGACGACGACCTATAAGGTGGCTCCTATCCCTTCTTTTAGTGGGGTGTCTAAATCTGCCGAGGGCTGGAACAACCGCTGGGGCTATCCAGCATTGATTGAAGCCCGGGAGAAAGTGTTTGCCCTTATTACTGAAGCCAACGTCGAACGTGGTCAGAGTGCATCGTGCCTCTATAACGAGGGTGAACTCTACCGTGTTGTTCCTGCGGAACGTATCGCCGGAAATACCAGCGAGCACTCTCCTTGGCGCGTTGTCATCATTGGCGGACTGAAAGATATCGTGGAGTCAACACTGGTGACTGATGTCAGCGACACGTGCCGGCTTCAGGACATCAGCTGGATACAGCCGGGAGTGGTCTCGTGGATCTACTGGGCCTACAATCATGGTTCTAACGACTACAATATCATCAAAAAGTATGTCGATATGGCTGTCTCGTTGCAGCTGCCATACGTGCTCATCGATGCAGAGTGGGATGACATGGATAAGGTGGCGTCTAATGAAGGAAAGACTATCGAGGATGCTGTGGCATATGCAAAATCGAAGGGCGTAAAACCGCTTATTTGGTACAATTCATCAGTAGGTTGGGTCGATGGTGCCCCTGGTCCGAAGTTCCGTCTGAATAATCCCGAAGACCGCGAACGTGAATTTGCATGGTGTGAGAAGATTGGTGTGGCTGGTGTGAAGATTGACTTTTTCTCTGGTGACAATCAGAAGAATATGGACTATTGCATCAATCTGCTGGAGTGTGCTGCGCGCCACCACCTGCTGGTTAACTTCCACGGAGCGCCTATTCCTCGTGGCTGGCAGCGCACTTATCCTAATCTGTTGACTACCGAGGGTGTCTATGGTGCTGAGTGGTATAATAATGTGCCGACATTCACCGATAAGGCCGCCTCGCACAATGCCACCCTGCCTTTCACCCGTAACGTCATCGGTCCCATGGACTATACGCCCTGTACGTTCAGCGACTCACAGCATCCACATATCACCACCCATGCTCATGAGCTGGCTTTGACGGTGCTCTATGAGAGCGGTTTGCAGCATTTGGCAGACCGCCCAGAGAGTTACCTTTCTCAGCCCCAAGAGGTGCAGGATTTCCTGTCTGATCTGCCGAATGTATGGGACGAGACACGCTATGTCGCTGGCTATCCGGGCGAGAGTGCCGTACTGGCACGTCGCTTTGGTACGACGTGGTATGTGGCTGGTATTAATGGCACTGACAAAGAGATGTCTGTCCCTATGTCACTTGACTTCATCGGTCGGGGTGATGTGACGCTCTTTCTGGATGGTGCCCCATGGTCCATCAGACAGGAGCTGACTGTTCCCAAGAGCGTCAGTCTTCGTCCTCGTGGCGGTTTTGTGATGGTGGTACGCCCCAAAACTGACGTGTTGCCGTTAGTATATGATGTAGAAAATACGGGTGCTGCTTTTGCCAAACCAGAATTACCTGCTGCCAATCTATTGCCCGTACAGCATGGACTGCCCGATGCCCTGAAGGGCGTGAATAGTTTTTCTGACTGGTCGAAGCGCCGTAGCGAGATTGCAGCCCAAATTCAGCACTACGGCATTGGTGAAAAACCTGCTGTCAGCAACGAACAGGTGAAGGCCCGTATGGATGGTGATACACTCATCGTCGACGTTACTGTGAATGGGGAGACACTGACCTTGCGCTCTGTGATAGAATATCCCAAGACTGGTCAGGCTCCATATCCGGTCATGATAGGTACCAGTGGTATTGCCTTGCCTAAGGCACTATTCGAAGACCGTCCTATTGCCCGTATGGTATATCGTGAAAAACAAGTCAACGACTATGGTCAGTGGGGCCAGCACCACGAGCGTGGCGAGCATAACTTTGATCGTCTCTACCCGCATCTGAAGGACAATGGTGCTTATAGTGAGTGGGCGTGGGGCCTGAGTCGTCTCATCGATGGCCTGCAACAGTTAGGCCCAGAGGTGACAAAGATTGATACTCGCCATATTGGTGTTACCGGTTGTTCGTATGCCGGAAAGATGGCGCTCTACTGTGGTGCCTTCGACGAACGCGTGGCTTTGGTTATCGCTCAGGAGCCCGGTGGCGGTGGTGCTGCTGCGTGGCGTGCCTCACACGAGTCAACGTTGGCAGGCAAGAATCTGGAAGATATTGACAAGACCGACTATCATTGGTTCTTGGAAAGTCAGAAGGAGAATTTCCACGGCGACAGCGTTTATCAGTTGCCTTACGACCAGCATGAGCTTTGTGCATTGGTCTTTCCCCGTGCCTTGCTACTGTTGGGCAACCCCGACTACGAGTGGTTGGCAGACGGGTCGATGCTTGTCTCTGCCCGTGCTGCCCGTGAGGTGTGGCGCCGCTTCGGTGCTGAAGACCGCATGGGCTGGAGCATCGTCGATGGTCATGGCCATTGCCAGCTGCCCCAGAGCCAGTATCCTGAGGTACAGGCATTCATCGACAAATTCCTCTTAGGACGTGATGCCGACACTCGCAATATCCGCATTGTGAACATCAAAGGAAGCAAGAATAATAACTAAAACAAATCGATGACAATGAAAAAGATTCTGACTACTTTAACATTGATGCTCATGAGCCTTTGGGCTATGGCACAGGGTGTCAGTCCCCTCGACGTGTTGAAGGCCGATCCAAGAAAGGCCTATGGTACTGATTATCCATACGAGTTCACCACGGTGAAGCTGACGAAGTCGCCGAAGGGCTACAAGCCGTTTTACATCAGCCACTACGGACGACATGGCTCGCGCTACTACTGGAACACATTCTTGTATAAGGAGCTGGACAGTCTGCTGACCACTGCACACCGTAATCAGCAGTTGACGGCTGAGGGCGAGGCCTTCTATCAGAAATTCGAAGCAGCCAAGGACGAACTGAATGCTGGGGCTACTGAGCTGAGCGACCTGGGATGGGAGCAGCATCAGCGCATAGCACGAACCATGTACAACAGCTTCCCTGAGGTGTTCAAGAAGGGTGGCAACGTGCTGGCCATATCGTCACTCGTAGGACGCTGTGTCATCAGTATGTCGGGCTTCTGCCAGGAGCTGGTGCAGTGTAATCCAAAGATAGAGATTCGCGAACAGTCGTCGCGTAAGACGCTGGATGGTGTAAAACCTGACGACAGACAGAACCCCGTCAAGCACAATTTCCCCCATCACAAGCCACGCTATGAGAAGAACCGCGATAAGTTCAAGGGTGACGATACGCTGCGTGACAAAATCCTCAGCCGTACCTTTACCAGCATAGAGGGACTGCCGGGTAAGCCGCACCACATTGGCAGCAACCTCATCAACCTCTACACGTCGCTGCCCAGTATCGGACATGAGGGCATGATGGGTAATATCGTGACTGACGAGGAGATTGCCAGCCAGTGGGAAGAAAGTAATCTGGGTACTTACTCGTGGCTGTTCCCTGACCAATATGTCATGATACCCATTCTGCAGGACATCATCCGTAAGGCCGATGCTGTATTAGATGGCAGCAGCGACCATATTGCCGACCTGCGCTTTGGTCACGACAGTTGTCTGGGACCGTTGACCATTCTGTTAGGTATCAACGGGGCAGACCTTGATCCAGAAGACCCTTACGAGGTCAAGAACTGCTACCAGAACTGGGAGACATGCAAGGCTTGTAACCTGCAGTTAGTGTTCTATCGCAGCAAGAAAGCCGGTGCTCCCATTCTCGTGAAGTGCCTGCTCAACGGTTTGGAATCACGTTTGCCAGTGCCTACCGACTGCTATCCTTACTATAAGTGGTCGGACTTCCGCCAGTTCTATACCAATCGCATCAACAACGTCAACTGATACCCTACCCAATCTCTCAGAAGGTCTTTATATACTGGGGGTGCGCTGGGTAGAGTGTAGGCTTGCTTCTGAAGAAAGCCTCTCGTGCTTGGCACGGAAGCCTGTCTTGGGGGGGCACGACAGCCTTTCGCAAAAAGGCACATCCCGCCTCATCCGAAGGCACTTCCCGCCTCGTCGGAAAGCACTTCCTGGGCAGGCCGAAGGCACATCCTACCCCGTCCGCTCCGTGCGGCCAACTCGCCTGCTCCGTGCAGCTGCCCCGTCTGCTCCGTGCAGACGAGCACATCCTCCTGTCCTTTTCATCGACCAAAGCGAAAATAGTTCTGCAATTTTTTGGTGGTTATGGAATTATTGCTTATCTTTGCAACGGTTCAGCAACGAAATCTAAATTTACAGATTAATACTTGACGAAGATGCCTAAAATACTATTATACGTAACAGCAAAGATTATCTGGCAATTTCTGTTTTGGAATACTGACTACAATGAGAACCGAGCTCATGTACATGTGGGTAAACGCGGAACAGAACGCTTATGCAAGATTTGGCTGGAGCCTGTGGTAGAGTTGGCACAGCAAGGCGACTTAACGGATGCCCAAACAAGAGAAATCATGGCAATAGCCAGTGAATATCGCGAGAAGCTACTTCATCAATGGAACCTTTTTAAGGAAGGCAAACGGGTAAGGATGATTACGGTAAAGAAAACAAAAAAGAAATAGATATGTATACGAAAGAAGGATATTGGAATGTTAAGCCGAGGATTAAAAGGCTTTCCTTCCCCAAGCGTGGAAAATTCCAGGTAGATTTGCAGGACGGCCGTTCTGTTACAATGCCCATTTCTGCTTTCCCTTCGTTGAAGCGAGTTCCAGCGAAGGAGCGTGAGAACTGGTACCTTATGGGTGGTGGAGTCACTTGGGATTCCTGCTCTGAAGTTATTCACATCGAACAAATATTGGGCAACTATCTGAATTATGCCCACGAACAAGTTTAAGATATAATAATGTGTAACCCTCAAAAACTGAAGATGCCACCTATCGAACGAGCAGAAGTATATCGCTGACGTTATCGCAATGTCTTGTAAATTAGGCACTTTGTGGCAAGAGGGCGACTTCTGTACACGTCAGAAACTGCAAAAACTTGTTTATCCAGACGGTATTCTGTACGATAAGCATTTGGGCAGTTATCGAACAGAAAACGAGAATGAGGTGTTCCGTATATTCCGCAGTATCTCAACAGGTTACATCGTAGACAAAGAAAAAGCGGCAAGTGAAAACTCTCACTTGTCGCCTTCTGTCGGGATGAGGCGACTCGAACGCCCGACCCCTACGTCCCGAACGTAGTGCGCTACCAACTGCGCTACATCCCGATTTTACCCACTTTCGCAGGCTGATTTTTTAAAAATCGACTGCAAAGGTACGGCATTTTTTTAAATTCCGTGCACTTTTGAAGGAAAAAAATACAAAAAGATGAGTTTTTGTTTTGTTTTATACGTGTTTCTTCGTATCTTTGCAGGCAAAACTAATCTAAAATGAAGCAAATCGTCCTTGCTATATTATGCACATTGCTGTCGTTGACCATTATGGCTCAACGTGCCATTGTGGTGCAGAAGGACGATGTACAGAGTCTGTTGGAAGCCATCGCAGAGGCCAATCAGCTAAATGCTGACACCAACGCAGAACGCTTGTTTATCCTTATTCCCGACGGCTACTATGACTTGGGCGAGACAACGTTGACACGCATTTCGGGCCATAATATTGCACTGGTGGGGCAAAGCATAGAAGGCACCATTATCCGCAATAAGCCTGACGTCAAGACGGAAAGCATCAGCAAGACAGCCGTCTTCCAGAACCGGGGAACAAACAACTACTATCAGGACTTGACGCTGAAGAACGACTTGGACTACTATGCTTCTGAGCCTGACGGACGTGCTGTGACGCTACAGGACAAAGGTACGCGCACCATCTGCAACCGAGTGCGTATGCTGTCGTTTCAGGACACCTACTACAGCGACAACGAAAAGTGCCAGAACTATATGCGAGACACTGAGATTCACGGCACCATCGACTTCATCTGCGGAGCCGGTGACGTGTGGTTTGACCGCTGCAAGATCGTGACTAAGAAGCGAACACTTGATGGTAGCGGCACGGACATCATCACGGCTACCCGCACGTCGGACACACCGTGGGGTTACGTGTTCCACCGATGTACCATAGAGAACGACACGTCGATGTTCAACTACGGTCGTTCGTGGCATACCAATCCCCGTTGTGTATGGCTCTATACGACGCTGCTGACCCCGGAAAAGCTTGTTGCGACGCGTTTTGACGCCGAAGGCATGAAGATCTCCAGCAACTATTTTAAGGAATATGGCACGATGGATGGCGAGGGCCGGAACATCACCCCCCAGACAAATGTTGTGACTTTTACACTCCGCGACCATACCCAGCCCTTCGAAGCAGAGACCATCATGACACGCGAGGAGGCCAAAGCCTATACGGTGCAGCGGATCTTTGGCAACTGGCGGCCAGAAAAGGTGCTAAGGAAGCTGGAGAAACAAAGCCAAAAGCTGAAGAAGCAATACATGAAAGATGAAAGATGAAAGATGAAAGATTAAATATTAAGATGAGAAGGTGGGTTTTATTGGCTATTGGGTGCTGGATATTAGGTGTTAGTTTTGCCCAGCAGGTGATAACGGTGCAAAAGGGTGATGCCCAGAGTCTGCTGGACGCTGTGGCACAGGCCAACAAGCTGAATGCCAAAGATGATGCCCAGCCGCTATTCATCCTTATTCCCAACGGTGTCTATGACTTAGGCGACAAGGTGCTGACCAAGATTACAGGCCATCACATTGCCATGATAGGCCAGAGCATGGAGGGTACCATCATCCGCAACCGTCCAGACTTCAAAAACGAAGGACTCAGCAAAACGGCCGTCTTCCAGAATCGCGGTAAGGACAACTACTTCCAGGACCTGACACTACAGAATGCCCTCGACTACTATGCTGCCGGTTCTGCCGGCCGTGCCGTCACCTTGCACGACAAAGGAACACGTACCATCTGCAACCGCGTGCGCCTGCTGTCATATCAGGACACATACTACAGCGACAACAGCAAGTGTCAGCTGTATTTCCAGGATTCAGAGATACATGGCACCGTGGACTTCATCTGTGGCGAGGGCGACGTCTGGTTCGAATGCTGCCGTATCGTGACAGAGAAGCGCACGCAGGATGCTTCCGGAGGACGAAACGTGATTGCTGCCCCCAAGACGTCGGATACCAAGTGGGGATACATCTTCCATCGCTGTACGGTGGAAAATATCGTCTCAAACTTCGAATACGCCCGAGGGTGGAACGGTGCGCCCCACTGCATTTGGCTGCACACCACCCTACTCTCGCCCGAAAAGCTGAACCCCACCCGTTTCGACTATCGTGGCATGCGTACCGTGCAGAACGATTTCAAGGAATATGGTACGATGGATGCCAGCGGCAAGGACATCACACCGAAAACAAATGTCGTCAAGTTTGAGTTGCGTGACAAGGAAGGAAACGTGACGGAACAGAACGCCGTAGAAACCATTCTGACCCCAGATCAGGCCAAAGGATACACCGTTAGGACTGTCTTCGGCGACTGGCGGCCACAACGGGTGCTGCGGAAGACAGAAAAGCAAGCCCGAAAACTCATGAAGCGCCTACAGTAGGCGCTTCAATTCGTTAATCTCGTCTTCTGTCGTAGCCCACGAGGTGACAAAACGACAGATGGTGCGATGGCCACCTGCCTGCCCCCAATGGGTAAACTCCATCTTCGTGGCCAGTTCGTCGACCTTCGCATCAGGCAGAATGACAAACTGCTGATTGGTGGGCGAGTCAAGCCAGAACTCATAGCCCTTCTCCTTGAAAACAGCCTTCATGCGCATCGCCATATCGATGGCGTGGTGCGATAACTGCATATACAGGTTATCAGTAAACAGCGCCTCGAACTGCAGACCTATCAGTGCTCCCTTGGCAATGACAGCACCATGCTGCTTCTGAATGCTGAAGAAATGCTTATGCGCAGGACGGTTGGTGAAGACGACAGCCTCTCCACACCACGCACCAATCTTCGTGCCACCAATATAGAAGACATCACAATGGCGTGCCAGCCAAGGCATGGTGATGTCACAACCCTCGGCAGCAAGACCATAGCCCAGTCGGGCACCATCGACATACAGAGGAATCTCGTAACGCCGGCACACCTGATAGATGTCATCCAGCTCATGAGCGGTATAGATAGTACCCAGCTCAGTAGGGAAGGTGATATACACCAGTCCCGGATACACGGCATGGGCGTTGTTGCCATCATGCATGAAGTCATCCAGATACTTGTCAAGCACACGTGCCTCCATCTTACCTTGATGCTGGGGCAGCGTGATGATCTTGTGCTCCGTAAACTCCACAGCACCAGCCTCGTGGACATTGATGTGTCCTGTATCGACACAGATAACACCCTCGTACTGGTAGAGCATCGAGTCGATGGTGGTGGCGTTGGCCTGCGTACCACCCGTCAGGAAGAATATCTGTGCATCGGGCATGCCGATAGCCTCGCGGATACGGTCTTTGGCACGCTCCGAAAAGGCGTCGAAGCCATATGGCGTAGGCTTTGCTGCATTATACTTCATGAGGTTTTCCAACACCTTCGGATGTGCCCCGTTGTTGTAGTCGCATTCAAATGATATCATACTGTTTATTCTTGGTTTGAAATAATGCTTTCATCTTTGCTCTTTCAATTTCGCAATTTTATCCGTTGCCGTTTTTCTCCGTCATATATTTCCAGTAACGGCGAGGCATATCGCTAAGCTGCTTCTTAGGATTCATGCGCTCCTTGATACAGATGGCCTTGAAGTAGGTGCGCCAGAGGTCCTGGAACAGCTGGTCGTTGTCACTCAGGATGTCGTCATCCATTTTCCCGCTCGACAAATTGAACGGCACAGAGGCTTCGTCCTCGAAAGTGACGCGCATAACGGTTTTTCCGTCATAATAGTAGCCATAGTGCCGCTTGGCGTCATAGATGAGCCACTGCTGGTCGTTGAAACGGTCACTAAAATGGTCGGTGATGAGTGGCAGCACGTTGTGATCGGGCGATACGACACCCAGATAGGTGCCATCTTTGGCTTTTTGGAAACGGATGAACTGCTTCATGCGCAGCTGCTCGTGGAGCACACGGCGACAGGTATTCCTCACCGTCAGCACGTCCTCGTCTGATGCATTATGCGATATGTCGCGCTTCTGCCGGAATACCTTACAAATCATGTTGAACAGCGGCTGGTTCAGTGCCCTTTCTTCCGAGAGCCAGCTGATGGTAATCATATGCAGACCCTCTTTCGAGAGATGCTTCTCCAGTCCTTTCCACACCCGCTCCGCCTTCTCTGCATCCGTCGACACCCGATACAGCTCATCTGCAAACAGCGGCAACTGTTCCCCCTCTGCCAACAGCGTCACATCCTTCTGCTTGCGGAAGAAGCTGTCGAACACCGCTGTCAACAGTCCGTCGAGGGTATTATCGAATAGATAGACGAGCATGCGTATTCATTTCATTAGTATAGTTCGTTGTCTTCTTTAAAGTCGAGCGTGAGTTGTTGCTCAGCAGCAGTGCGTTTCTGCTGGGCCCTGGAGAGAAGCAGAGGACGGAGGCGCTCTGGGCGCAGTTCGTTGATGCTGATGATGGGTTGTGAAAAGGCAGAGGTGAGCTCGCCGCAAATAATAAAAAACTTCGCTTTCTTCATCACCACGCCCATCTTCTTGAGGTGGTACGACGTGATGCGATTGAAGCGACGCGAATTGACGATGAGTACGGCACTCTTGACGCCGATGCCAGGCACACGGAGGATGTCTTCGTAGGATGCTTTGTTGATGTCGACAGGGAAGAACTCCGGATGGCGCAGGGCCCAACCGAGTTTGGGATCGACGTCGAGGTCGAGGTGCGTGTGCTTGTCGTCCACAATCTCATCGACCTTAAAGTGGTAGAAGCGCATGAGCCAGTCGGCCTGATACAAACGGTTCTCACGTACCAGTGGAGGCTGCTTCAAGACAGGCAGACGCGGGTCGTAGGTATTCACGCTGACGTAGCCGGAGTAGTAGACGCGACGCATGGAGGGCTGCTGATACATGGCATTGGACATTTTCAGAATGTCCAAATCGCTCTCCTTTGTCGCTCCTACAATCATCTGCGTCGACTGACCAGCAGGTACAAAGCGGGGGGCATAGCGGAACTTCTTCCTATCCTCTTTATTCTCCAACACACCCTGTTGAATCTGCGACATCGGCAGAAAAATGCTCTGGTGGTCTTTCTCGGGTGCCAAGGCCTTCAGCGATTCCTCCTTGGGAATCTCGATGTTTACGCTCATGCGGTCGGCATAGCGGCCAGCTTCCTGTAGCTGTTCCTGACTGGCACCAGGGATAGTCTTCAGATGGATATAGCCGTTAAAGCGGTGGATGGTGCGCAGGTCACGCACGATGGCGGTGAGTCGTTCCATCGTATAGTCAGGATTGCGCACAACACCGCTCGACAGGAAGAGCCCCTCGATATAGTTGCGACGATAGAACTCCATCGTGATTTCCTCGAGTTCGGAGACGCTGAGTGTTGCGCGTTTGATGTCATTGGTGCGACGGTTGATGCAGTAGGCACAGTCGTACATGCAATAGTTAGTCAACATCACCTTCAGTAACGAGATACAACGTCCGTCGTCAGCAAACGAGTGACAGATGCCTACGCCACCAACGGTATTGCCCACCATACCCTTCTTGCCGGAGCGCACAGTGCCACTCGACGAGCACGACACGTCGTACTTCGCCGACTCTGCGAGAATTCGCAGCTTCTCCATGGTCTTCTCGGTCAGCATGTGCGCAAAAGCTATTATAAGGACATCATTTCAAGCTTTGTAACCACTGCACCATGTCCTGCAGGACTTCAGGCGAGATGGTTTCCTCTATCTGCCCATACTCGGCAGGCAGACCAGTAGTACAATGTTGGAAGAGGTGGTTGAGCCCAGGATATTCTTTGATGAGATTCTTATCAGCCGCAGGGAGCAGGCGACGGATGCCTTCGAGGTTCTGCGACGAGATGACCTGACAGTCACGGTCGCCATTAAGGGCAAAGACAGGGCAAGTGGTCTGACGGATGTTCTCGGACGGGTCGTAGTCGATAAACCACTTAAGCCAAGGTAGCTTTTGGACTTCCTCCTGTTGACGATAGCCCTCAACGGTCAGAGTGTCAGGCAGTCCGGAAAGACTCAGGATGCGGTTTCCCTGAGCAGCCAACAGTGTGTCACCCTTGACGCCAGGGCCAGCCAGGGAGACGATGAAATCGACCTTTTTTTGAGCACCAAGCATAAAAGCAATCAGTCCGCCCTCGCTATGTCCGAGAATACCGACCTTGTCAAAAGCCTCGCGACTGCGCAGATAATCCAGTCCGGCCAAGGCATCGCGCATGAAGTCTTCGGAGGTCGCATTCTTGACTTCACCACCCACTGACTTGCCTGTGTCGCGATCGTCATAGCGCAAGGTGGCAATACCATGACGAGCCAGATAGTCGGCGATGACCAGGAACGGCTTGTGGTCGAAGATTTCCTCATCGCGGTTCTGCTGGCCACTGCCTGATACCAGTAGCAACACTTTAGGCTTTTGCTTCTTGTCGTAACCCACAGGCCACGTCAGCGTGCCGGCCAGTGTGGCAAAGTCGGTGACGTTGGGAAACATCACCTCTTCCGTCTCGTACGGAAAAGGCTCCTCAGGACATTGTGGCCGTTTCCGCTCTGCCACGCCGGGTGCCAATACAAGAGGTATCTCCACGCCATTCTGCTTGAAGGTGCCATCAAGCTTACCTTCTTTCAGGCGAGCACTATAGGTCATGCCAATAAAATCCAGCTTGATGGCCACTGAATCGTCTGACAGGTATTCCTTTTCGGCACTAAGCCCCTTGGCACCCTGATCGGGACTATCGAGAGTAGCCACAACATAGCCATCGGCTTGTTTCAGATGCAACACCAGCGTCAATGACATCGGCCCGACATTAAGCTGACCAGACCAGGAACCGACCAAAGCGGAGGTCGGATTTACCTGTGCCCGTCCTGTCAGCACAGATAACAGCAACACAAGGGCGACCAAATAAATCTTATTGTTTTTCATTTGAGTGTGTATTCGAATGGAACAGCAGGAAGTACATTCTTGCCATAGAGGGTTACCACAGGACTGTCTTTCCAAGCATAGCGAACCTTGACAGGCGATGAAATGGGCGATTTTATCATGAGTTGTGTACCATTAGCCTCAGCCTCAGCATTTACGAAGCGGCCGTCTTCCCCAGCAACTTCCACCTCGCGGATGACACCTTCGCGCAAAGACTGGTCGAAGGTGAGGGTAATTGAGTTCCCCTCGCCCTTCGGAGAGGGGTTAGGGGTGAGGTCTGGCTGATGGCTGATGGGCTGCGGAGAAAGCAACACTTTCTGGCCAAAGACGAGACGGTCGAAACACTGGCTGATACGCTCAGCAGCCTCTTTCTTGCGTAAAGGGTGGATGTCGACAGGCTCACCGAGGTCGATGAGACATGCCAGTTCAGCATAAGCATCAGCCTTGGCAACGGTGCGCTGAGCCTCACGCAAGGCCGCCCAGCCGCTGTTGACTGGCGACTCCTGGGGGGTAAGGGGCTGTGGGAATCCCGTCTGCTGACGTCCGTCGTGGTTGGCCAGCTGGACAATACAGAAAGGAAGCGTCTGATCCTTCCATAGGTCGCGCCAGCAACCCATCATCTTCTTCAAATAGTCGGCATACGGCTTCGGATTACCGGTATTCGACTCCCCTTGATACCATACCACGCCTGTCAAGGCATAAGGTGCCAGCGGATGCAGTACGGCATTATAGAGTGTTGTCGGAATATTCTGCAGCGACACGTCGCCACTGGGACACGACGGCATCTCAGCACCCACATGGAACTTCCACGTGTCACTGAGGGCGATGATGTCCTTCGGCATGGGATTCTGTGAAAAACGGTCGTCGCCAAAGGCAATGAGATAGGGTTTCTCGGGGATGAAGTGGGCTGCTCCATACTTGTTGATAAAACGTACGGCTATCACGTTGTCGCCCTCGCGGAGCAGGCCTTCGGGAATGTCGTAGCGGCGCGGCGGATACTGGTAGTAGGTGCGACCCACCTGTCGTCCGTTGACATACGTAATGTCCGCATCAAACAGTGTACCCAACAGCAGACGGGCCGGCTGGCAGGCATGAGCCTTGTCGATGTGTACGTGCTGGCGCAGCCAGACAGAGCCAACACCACGCCAGCTCCAGTTGTTCTGATTGATGGTTGTCCAGTCACTGTCCTGACAAGAAGGAAGGGGGTACAGCTCTGCGCCGTCAAGCTTGTTGAGCAGCTCCTCCCATTGCTTGTTGGCTTCGTTGTTGGCCTGCATCTGAGCCTGCACATAGTTGTCGTTCTGGTAGAATGCCATCTTTGTGATGAGCTGAGGGTAGTCGCGCTGCAGCGAGTCGGCTGAAATCCATGCCTCGATGGGTGTGCCGCCCCAGCTGTTGACGATGATGCCCTGCGGCACCTTGTTCTTCTCCCACATACGCTTGCCGAGGAAGGAGCCGACGGCCGAGAAGAGCCATGCGTTCTGCTTCGTCAGCGGTTTCCAGTTGATGCTGGTGGGGCGTATGTCGTTCTTCGGCCTGTGGGTACTCGTCTCGTTCTGCACACGGAACAGGCGGACGCTATTGATGTCAAAACGGTCGATTTCATCGGGATACTGCGGGTAGACGCGCTCGATGGTCACATCGATGTTCGACTGGCCAGACAGCAACCACACGTCACCGACGAGGACATCGGCGATTTCCCTCGTCTCTCCATCCTTGCCCTTTACCTCTAAAGAAAAAGGACCGCCGGCTTTCGCCGCAGGGAGGTCGATGCGCCAATGTCCCTGGTTGTCGGCGACAGAGGAGTATGTCTTCTTTAGCCAGCTGACAGTCACCTGCTCCTGCGGATCAGCCGTTCCCCATACGGGGATGGGCTTGCCGCGCTGCAGCACCATTCCCGACTGGAACAGCTGCGGGAGTTGTACTTTAGCATCAACCGATGCCGACCATGCCATGACGGCAACAAGGAATAATAGTGTCCTTTTCATCTTAGAGTCATATATAATTGTTGCAAAAGTACAAAAAATATTTGTGAAAGTAGTGAAAAACTTTATTTTTTTCTTTCATGCAACAAATAGAGGTACTTTTTGTAACACACGAAAACATCCATTTCATCAGAATATTGTACCTTTGCAAACAGCATATTATTAATAAATAACTAAACATCATGGCTTCAAACGAAACACAAGTTGCAAAAGGATTTTACAAGTTGTCCTGGCTGCAACGCATCGGATTCGGTTCGGGCGACTTGGCACAGAACCTCATCTTCCAGGTAATTTGCACCTATCTGCTATTCTTCTACACCGACATCTACGGACTCACACCGTCAGCGGTGGCCGTCATGTTCCTGGTGGGTAACGTGGCAAACGTGATTTGGGACCCCATCGTCGGTACGCTGATTGACAAGAGCAACCCTCGTTACGGAAAGTACCGCTCGTACCTGCTCTATGTCGGCATACCGCTTTCGGGCTTCGCCATACTATGCTTCTGGAACGGGTTCGCACCGTCACTGATATATGCCTACGTGACTTACGTCAGCATGCAGCTGCTCTATACATTTATCAATGTGCCGTATGGAGCACTGAACTCATCGCTGACCCGCGACACGAACGAGATCACCGTGCTTACCTCCGTACGTATGTTCATGGCCAACCTTGGTGGTCTGGCCGTCAACTCCGGCCTGCCGCTGTTTATCGCCTTGATAGCCGGCGCACCATCCGACAGTCTGCCGAAGGATTCATCGGCATGGTTCACGACGATGACCATCTATGCCATTGTGGGATTCTGCCTGCTTCTGTTCTGCTTCACACAGTGTAAGGAGCGTGTGGTGATGGATGCCAAGGCCACCGAGGACGTGAAGGTCAGCGACCTCTGGATGGAGTTCCTGCGCAATCGCCCCTTGCGTGTTCTTGCCTTCTTCTTCATCACCGCCTTCGCCATGATGTCGGTCGGCAATGCCGCAGGAGCCTACTTTATTAACAGCAATCTGCATGGCTCGGCCCAGGAGTTGTCGGTGTTCATGGCATTGGGTTCGCTGCCAGCCTTCCTGTTCATGCCGCTGGTACCTTGGTTCAAGCGCATGGTGGGCAAGAAGAACATGTTCTATATCTTCCTTGGTGCTGCCATCATCGGCATGGCCATGCTTTACGTCATTTCCAAGATGGACAGCCCAAGCATGACGATGATTTATGTGGCTCAGTTTATCAAGAGCACGGGCGTGATTGTGGCCACGGGTTATATGTGGGCGCTGGTTCCTGAGGTCATCTCCTACGGTGAGTACACCACTGGCCGCCGTATCTCGGGTATCGTCAACGCACTGACAGGCCTCTTCTTCAAGGCTGGTATGACTTTCGGAAGCATTGTCGGCCCTGCCGTCCTGGCATACGTAGGCTATAACAGCAAAACCATCGAACA
>JAEEGH010008112.1_pt1 | contig 24979 bp, 12 predicted proteins | sample 9134181 | NCBI WGS metagenome assembly JAEEGH01 (sample SAMN16246544, study PRJNA631951) | gut metagenome | biome: gut microbiome; feature: rumen; material: DP-attached | host: Bos | place: Iran: Karaj | collected 2018-10
AAGTGGGAGCCAATCAGGTGTGGGATCAAGGCTACATGGGGCAAGGTGTTGTGGTGGCTGTCATCGACACAGGCGTTAACTACAATCATGTGGACTTGGCTGACCACCTTTGGGATGGCGGTTCCGAGTTCCCTCACCACGGATATGACGTGAAAAACAACGACAACGATCCCATGGACGACCATGGACACGGTTCGCATTGCTCAGGTACTGTGTTGGGTGACGGAAAGGCTGGATCGCAAACGGGTATGGCTCCTGCTGCCACGCTGATGTGCGTCAAATGTCTTGATGCCAGTGGAAACGGCGGTGCCCAAAACATCTCCTTGGGCATCCAATGGGCTGTGGAGCATGGCTGCGACTTGTTCAGCATGTCGCTTGGCTTGCCCAATTCATCAATTTCCGACCGCACTTTGTTGCGTCACACCTGTGAGGCTGCTTTGGATGCGGGCATCGTGGCTGCCATCGCCGCGGGTAACGAAGGCAATCAGACATGGATGTATCCTATCCCGAACAACGTGCGTGTGCCTGGCAGCTGTCCTCCGCCTTATATGGATGCGGTGCAGGGTGAGAACCCTGGTGACTTGACTTGTTCGGTGTGCGTCGGTGCCGTCGACTACAACGACAACGCTGCATACTTCACCTCACGTGGTCCTGTCACTTGGCAAAACACTGAGTTTGGCGACTATCCTTACCAGCCTGGCATCGGCCTCATTCGTCCCGATGTGTGCGCTCCCGGTGTCGACATCAAGTCGTTGAATTATCAAAGTAACACAGGTTATACTTACATGAGCGGCACATCGATGGCCACGCCGTGCGTGGCAGGCTGCATGGCTTTGATGCTGAGTAAGGACATCAACCTTTCGCCGTCGGAAGTCTGCCGCATCCTTGAGGAGACAGCGGTTCCGCTGGCCGAAGGCAAGAGCAACACCTATGGCTTCGGTCGCGTGGATGTACTGGCCGCCGTTGATGCCATCCAGATGGGCGCTGTCCAATACAACGACATTTATCAAATCAATGATGAGGCAGGTAATCAGAACGGTCGCTTGAATCCTGGCGAGTCGGTCACCATGGGCGTCGTTATGGCGAACCTCAGTCCACAGCCGGTGAGCAATATTTCCATGGTCTTGACAACTGGGAATGGAAATGTAACCATCACGCAAAACACGGCTACTTGCCCTGATCTTGCCCCTGATGAAGCCCAGATGGTGGAAGATGCCTTCGCTTTCACGGTCAACGACCAGGTGATGGCCAATCAGACGATCCGTTTCAATTTGGAGGTGTATGTCGATGGTGTGCAGACAGGGACATACGGTTTGGTCGTTACAGTGTTCGATGATCAGTTGGAATACGGTACCACAGCCGTGTTGAACGACGACAATGGCGACGGGCTCCTCAATCCAGGTGAGACCGCCGACTTGCGTATCTTTGTCGACAATTTGGGCAATCAATTGGCTGAAATGGTTGTGGGTACCTTGTCGACTGACTATGAGTTTGTTACTGTGAATGGAGCCGAGGGGAACTTTAGTACAATCGGTGCTGAACTGATGGGTTATGCCGATTTCAATGTCACGCTTGATGCCGCTGCTCCTGATGATTTTGTCATCCCATTCACGCTTGACCTTGTGGATTTCAACGGGAAGCATACCGAGTTGACTTTCAACTATAGAAACACTTGCAATGTCATCTTTTCGTTGCACGATTCTGGTAATAATGGCTGGCAGGGCTGTTATCTTACCGTGGCCTATTCTGGCGATTTGCCCACGGAACAGATGACTATCGAAGAAGGTGGTTCGGCAATTTATACCCGCCATGTGACTTCCGGTTCCAGAATCATGCTTGTTTGGCATAGCGAACAAGGGGCTTCGCAATGTAGTTTTGAGGTCACTTACGAGGATGGCACAGTCATTTTTGAGAACCAAGGTGGTTTCAGCGGTAACAAGGTGTTCGAAATCAACTGTACTGTTGGCAGCAGTGGTCCCAGCTTCTGTGAGCCGGTGCGCAATTTGACTTATACCACAGACGGCAATCGCGTTGACTTGACCTGGGAGGCTCCCGAAAATCCTGCTTGTTTTGCGTATGAGGTTTGGAGAGGAAGCACTCAACTGGTGGTGAGCCCTGCAACGGAGCTTACCGATTTTGTTGAGGAAGGGGTTTATGACTATTGTGTCTATGCTTGTTACAACGATTGCCAAAGCGAATATGTCTGCGCTGAGGTGGAAGTGTCGAAGTGCAGCCCGGTACAGAATCTGACCCACACCATGACCAGCGACCTGGAGTGCACCCTCTCTTGGGATGCGCCCCAAAACACAGCTGGATTGTTGGAATATCAAATCTTTATGGATGAGGTGCTGTTGGGTGCGACAAACGAACTGACATACTCATTCACCATTCCTACGGGCGAGCACGACATCAACGTGAAGGCCGTCTTCGAAGAATGCGGAAAAGACGCTTTCATTCACATTTGCATCCTTGATGCGGTGGAGAACATGGCATACACATTGGAGAACAGCACCGCTACCGTGACTTGGGATGCCCTTGAAGGCATCACTCAGTATTGGGTGGAGGTTAATGGTCAAGTCGGTCCATACGTTGAAGGGACACAATACGTCTTCGAGGTGGAAGAAGGCTTGACTTCAGTCAAGGTGACTCCTGTGACGGATGTCTGTTATACCCTTGACGCAGAAATTGAAATCTGTTATTGCGAACCAGTTGATGACCTTTCGTTTGTAGCTATGGATTACAGCGGTTTGCATTTCGTTTGGAGTGACGTCCCTGACGTGGAGTATTATGAAATTACCTACAATGGCAACACCATACAGAAAACACCTGAAGGCGGTGCCACGGGCTTTTCATTCGACCCAATTGTGGGCGAGAATACCCTCTGTGTGACAGCACATTCCGTCTATGGCTGCGATTCTGAACCCGTTTGCATGACAAAGAATGTTTGTGCTGCCGTGGATGGCTTCGACTATTCCTTCAATGGTAACGAAGTCACAGTGACTTGGAACGGTGATGCTGAAACATATCATCTCCGTATAGATAGCTTTGAGTGGGTTACGGTTGAGACCAATGCCTACACTGCCACTGTGGAAGATGGCCTCCAAATCGAGGTGACGCCTGTGTATGGGGATTGCATGGCTTTGTCGGCTACCTATTGGGTAACAATTACGAACATCGCTCCCGAAATCCATGTCACCGATGTGCATGAAGGCTATATCACAATGGCTTGGAACGAGGTGGATGGCGCCATCGCCTACAACCTCTACCGCGACGACGAACTGATTGCTGAAAACCAGACTGAAACTAATTGCAAGGACACCGAGATGGCCATTGACATGCAGCACTGCTATGCGGTGGCTTCGGTCTTCGAGAAGGGTGTTTCCGACAAGTCGGAGGCCGCTTGCGCCAACTATTTCATTGGTCTTGATGAGAAAGATGGCAATGTCAATATCTTCCCCAACCCGACCACTGACAAGGTGACCATCGAATGTGCAGGCATGACGCTGATTGAAGTCTATTCTGCCGAAGGCAAGCTGGTGCGACGCATCAAGGTCGAAGACGATACCTATCAGATGGATGGTTTGGAGAGCGGCGTCTATACAGTTCGCATCTTTGTAGGTAAGGAAAAGATTGTCCGTCATATCATAAAGATGTAAATAGGTTTTCAACTTTTGTTCAAGGTCGCTTCAATACGAGGCGACCTTTTTCATATTTTTGCACCCTCAATACTATATGACTCAGTTTTTCGTTCAATAAAAAACGAACAATTATGCGCAGAATTTTTTTACCCATTTTGCTTTGTCTTGGTTTGACCGTCGGTGTGATGGCCCAGCAGCCAAAAGACGTCATGAAAGACCCCATCCCAGTGGCGATGTTTCAGGCGACTTACGCTTTCCATATTCCGGGCATGGATACCAAGAAATTGTATGGTGTCAGTCACAATATTGGCGGCAGTTTCGTGTATAAAACCGAATCCAACTGGCTCTTTACAGCCAATGGCAACTATATCTATGGCACGAAGCTCAATATAGACCGTGTGCAGATCTTCGGTGAAGGCATCACTACTGATGTGGGTGAGATTATCGGGAGCGCAGGCAGCTTCACCACTTTGGAAATCAACCAGCGTGGCTTGTTTTTCCAAGGCGAAGTGGGCAGGTTGTTCCCTTTAGGTCCTAACCCTAACAGTGGCTTCTTCGTTCAGGCGGGCTTGGGCTATCTTCGCAGCCGCATCCGTGTGGATTATCCCGTGACCATGCTCAATAACCCCTATCAGGTGGACGGCGACTACAAATATGGTTACGATCGTATGCGCGGTGGTCCAGCTTTGCATTTGGAAGTAGGTTATCTGCTGCTCAGCGATACCCGCCTACTCAATGCCTCTGTCTCATTCGAGGTGAACTACGCCCGTACCCGAGACCTCCGTGACTATGATTTTCGTGTGTTCACCAATTCGGAGACGGGTGTCATGGAGCCTGTTGGCCCCACCGACCCGCACAAACGTTACAACGACCTCTATTACGGCATCCGCCTCACATGGAACATCCCAACCTATCAACGGCAGCCGGAAGAATACTATTATAATTAAGGTGTGCTGATACTGTTTACCATAGGAGTCCTGCTGTATTCGCTCGGCGTTTGGATAGCGTCATTGTTTGGCAACGAAAAGGCGAAACTATGGGTCGAAGGACGGCGGAAACAAAAGCCGGTGGATTGGCTGAAAAGCAAGCTAAGGAAGCTTACACATCCTCATGCTGAACCTCAGGAGCCTGATGTAGACTGGATTTGGTTTCATGCCGCTTCTTTAGGAGAGTTCGAACAAGGCCGTCCTGTCATCGAGGCCATTAGAAAACAGTTTCCGAAGTTTAAGATTTTACTCACGTTCTTCTCGCCTTCGGGCTATGAGGTCAGGAAAGATTATGCCTATGCCGACGAGGTGGCCTACCTTCCGGTCGACACTCCTCGTAACGCTGCTCGTTGGGTGAAAAGCCATCATTTCGTGGCGGCATTTTTCATCAAATACGATTTTTGGTTCAATTATATGCGGGCTCTGAAAAAGGCGGGCATTCCGTTGTTCTACATTTCGCTCATTCTCCATGAGGACGATTTTTTCTTCAAGCCCTACGGCAAATGGTTCCGCAAACAATTGCAGACGGTAACCCACTTCTTCGTGCAGGACGAAACCACGGCACGATTGCTCCATGAGCATGGCTTGAATGACGTCACCATTTGTGGCGACACGCGCTTCGACCGCGTTGCTGACATCGCTAAGCAAGCCAAGCCGTTCCCGGAAATTGAGCATTTCATTAGTGGGCGCAAATGCATCATAGCGGGAAGCTCTTGGCCGCCCGATGAGAAGTTGTTGCTGGATTTCCTCCCCACAATGCCTAGCGACTATTGCCTCATCATCGCCCCACACGACATCTCTGAGTCACATGTGGCACAAATCAAAGCTATGTTCCCCGAAGCACAATGCTATTCTGATTTGGCTGCCGAAAAGCGGTCAAGGATTTTGATTGTGAATACGATTGGCATATTGTCGCAGCTTTATCAATATGCAAGGTTCGTCTATATCGGTGGTGGTTTTGGAGTTAACATCCACAATATCCAAGAACCGGTTACGTTCGGCTGCCCAGTGGTGTTTGGCCCGAAATACGAAAGTTTCAAGGAGGCGGTCGATTTGGTGTCGCTGCAAGGAGCTTTTTCTGTCAAAGACTCTGTTGAGTTGAACGCTGTCTTCACCCGGCTGATGACTGACGATGCATTTTATGAAAAGTCTTCTTCAACTTGCCGAAACTATCTCAAATCGCAGGTTGGAGCGACGGAAATCATCATAAAAGGCTTCAAAAACACACTTTTTTTGTAAAAAACGGCCGTTTTTTTTTGTTTTACAATATTATTGTCTAATTTTGAAGTCTGATTTCCTGTTGAAATTCAGCTTAGTAAAAAATTGTGCCTATGCCAGACAATGCTACAACCTCCCAACTTCCTCGGATTGGCCTCAGTCAGGGCGACTTCAATGGCATCAGTTATGAAATCATGCTGAAAGCTTTTTCCGATGCCCGTATGTTCGAAACCTTTACTCCTGTCTTGTATGGCCAGTCGAAGGCTTTTTCCTATTACAAGAAGAATTTCGGCATGGAAAGCCCCAATTATTCGCTAACTCGTGATGCGCGTCAGTCGGGGGATAAGAAGTTCAACATCATCAACATCGTGGAAAATGAGCTGAAGATTGAGCCAGGCACACCTTCGGAGGTGTCGGCGGAGATGTCGGTGCTTTCAATGAAGAGAGCGGCCGAAGACCTTCAAAACAGCTATATCGATGCCTTGGTGACGGCTCCCGACAATCCCATTGTGGCAAAAAGCAACCGCGATTTCCTGCTTTCATTCTATAAGGACTCCGACCCTTTGCAGGTCTTGGTGGGCGGTCAGTTGCGCATCGGCCTGGCCACGGGCGATATCCCTTTGAGTATGGCACTTGAGCAAATCGACATTCGTTTTGTCGCCTCAAAACTGAGCACGTTCGCGCAAGCCTTGAAGACCGATTTTGGCATTGCTTCACCTAAGATTGCCGTCATGGGGGTGAATCCGCATTCGGGCTCCCTCCCGATTGGCGACGATGAAAAGGTGGTGAAGGCCATTGGCGATGCACAGCACAAGGGCGTTTTCGCCTTCGGTCCATTCTCAGCCTCACAGTTGTTTGTCACAGGTTGGTGGAAGAAATACGATGGTATCTTGGCTTTGCATTATGAGCAGGGCGTGTTCCCGATGAAGTTCTTCTCGTTGGACGGTTGTGCTTATTATTGGGCGGGTTTGCCCGTCGTGTGTGCGGCACCGCTTCATGGGCCGGCTTTCGACATCGCCAATATGAACAAGGCCACTCCCGATGCTTATCGAAAGGCGCTCTTCTTGGCTTCAGATGTGGTCAGTCATCGGAAAGAGCAATAAAAAAAGGAGGCCCTAAGGTCTCCTTTTTCATGTTCAATCATTTGAAGCTTACTTCACAATGAACTTCTGGGTTTCAGTGCCAGCGTTGACGAAGTAAACGCCGCTCATCAGGTTGCTGATGTTGATGGTGTTGGCACCAGCGTGGCCTTCCACAGTCATCACGTTTTGACCCATGATGTTGTAGATCACGATGTCAGTATTTTGGTTGAGGGTGATGTTGAGTTGGTCAACGGCAGGATTGGGATAGAGGTTCATCTTCGTGTTGCAGCTCACTTGCTCTTCCACGGCGTCAAAGCCGAAGAGTTCTTCCAGGTCAAAGCTGAAGGCCTGATAGTAGTTGTCAAAAGCCTCGGTGTCACCGTTGTTGACGGTGTAGGAGTGAGGCTCACCATCCATTTGGCAGGCGACCACGAGGGTGTTGCCTGTGATGGCAGCTTGTGGGTAGACGCATTCCGACATTTCAAACATGAAGTCGGAAGTGAGGTGCTTCATGGGGGTCCATGTCAGGCCATGGTCCATAGTGGCACGGGCGAATACTTTGAAATAGTGAAGGCCGGCGCTGGTCGTATGGTGCTCATCCATGGAAATCCAAACGGCAACAAACAAATCATCGTTAGGTGTCTTAACCAACACGGGCATTTCGCAGACGCCGCCGTTGTATTTACCATGAGCATCGCCGATTCCGTCCATTTCAATATTCCATTCAGTGGCCTCGTATGGGTCGACGAGAGGCTGTTCGGTAGCATCCAGAGGTGTGAGGTAGCCAATGTATTCGCTCCACATGGGGTGAGTGGCATCGCTCCATAACCACCAAGAAGCATAGATATCTTGGTTGATGTAAGCAGAGTCGATGATGAAAGGTTCGCCAGGGCTCATGGGTTTGGGGTTGTTGGGGTCACAGCCGTATTGGGGGATGCTTTCGCCGTGGTAGGGCATTTCGCTGTTCCAATAAACCACGCCACCGATGCCAGGATAGTAGCTTGTTGAGGTGGCATCACCGGTGCCGCCGCCAAACTCATAGGCTAAGTGCAGGACGCCGCTGTTGTCCCACAGGGCAGAGGTCCAACGAGGATACATGTAAGCCAAACCATCACCGAAGTCGACGTCGATGCCGGGGTGGTGATAGTACTCGGTTCTCGTCCAGGTGTCGCCTTCGTCATTGGAAGTCAGCACGACGCCATCGCCACGACGGGTGTTCACCACGATGTTCAGCTGGTTGCCGCCAGTGTTCTCCATGAAGTAGGCATCTTGGCCGCTGCCGTATTGGGGGCAGTAGTTACGGCCGAGGAAGTCGATGGTCATGAAGTCGCTCCAGGTCTGGCCGCCGTCCAAAGAACGGATGTAGTAGTAGGGATTGACTTGTCCGTCAGCAGTTGTCTCGTTGAGGCCAGTGACGAGGATGTGGATGTGGTCGTGGTTGGGACCAGTGCACATCACAGCAGGGAAGTGTGGGTTGTGCTCACCATCCATGACGTAGATAGGAGCAAGGTCGCCGTGAGGCAGGTTGTCCTTGTCTTCGATGATGTAGACTTCGCAGGTGCTGCTGCTGGGGTTACGCGAAACCACCACGATGCCGTTTTGTCCGTAGCGGGCGGCGCAGCCAAAGCCGGTCTTGTGGTCTTCAATCAGGCCTTCCGAGGTTTTCCAAGCATCATCTTGGGGATAGTAAATGGCGATGTTCGTGCCACGGTCGGTGTAATCCTGGTCGGTGGCAATGACGTAAGCCATACCCACGCAACCATCGGGGAAGGTCATGGTCCAGTTCTTGCCGGCCGTGTTGGTCTGCCAGTCGTAGGTGGTGAAGTCCAATTCGGCATCCGTGCGGGTCATGTTCGGCAAGCTACCGACATTTTGATACAATTCTTCGCCTGAGAGGGTCATCTCTTGGGCGACTTTCATCTTAGCGTCTTTACTCGACACTTTTTGCACCTGTGCGTAGCTGCCAACAACTACCATCAGGGCCAATGCAAAAGTAAATAACTTTTTCATTTTTAATGGGTTTTGATTAATAATAGGTTAATTTCTTGTGTTTTCTTGATAGTATTTGAAAGCAAAAATAATGTTTTTTCTTTATATACAAGTAGTTTGGCCATTTTTTGCCTACAAAAAAAGGAGACCCTAAGGCCTCCTTTTTTGTGTCGAACAAAGCGAATGATTATTTCACAATGAACTTCTGGGTTTCGGCACCAGCGTTGACGAAGTAGATACCGCTCGTCAGGTTGCTGATGTTGATGGTGTTGGCACCGGCGTGGCCTTCCACAGTCATCACGTTTTGACCCATGATGTTGTAGATCACGATGTCAGCGTTTTGGCTGAGGGTGATGCCGATTTGGTCGGTGGCAGGGTTAGGATAGACGCTCATGTGCGTGTTGTGGCTTATCACTTCGTCCACTGCATCAAAACCTGGGAAGAGGTCGGTCAGTTCGAAGGTCAGGCCTTGGTAGTAGTTGTCGCCAGATTCTGTGTCGTCGTTTTGGACGAAAGTACCAGTGCCACCGTCAAATTGAGCGGCGACTACGAGGGTGTTACCAACCACAGCAGCTTGTGGGTAGACACATTCTGACATTTCGAACATGAAATCGGTGGTGAGCTGGACTTGATGATCCCAAGTGCGACCACCATCATCGGAAGCGGAAGCAAAGAGCTTGAAGTAGTTCAAGTTTGAAGAACCATCAATGTTTAACTCATCTACTGAGCACCAAACGGCGACAAAAGCATTGTCGCTCACCTTGGCCATCGCGGGCATGGCGGTCGGACCGCAATTGTATTTACCGTGACAATTGGAGAGATCTTCAATGCCGAGAGCATGGGTGACATCATCAATTGTGGGACCTTCGGGCTGGCCATTTTCGTCCAATGGGGCAAGATAACCCATATATTCAGGGAACATGTCGTGGGTTTGGTCGCTCCAAAGCATCCAGCTCATGTAAATGTCTTGCATGATATAGGCACTGTCCATGATGAAGGGTTGACCAGGAGTAGTAGGCATGGGGTTGGTTGGGTCAACGCCGTATTGGGGCAGGCTTTCGCCGTGGTAAGGCAGGCTTTCGCTCCAGAAGGCGACGCCACCGATGCCAGGATAGTAGCCACCATCAACGCTGGAAGCTGCATCGTTGGTTCCGTTGAATTCATAGGCCAGGCAGAGTTCGTTGTTAGCGCCCCACTGGGCAGAGGTCCAACGAGGATAGAGGAAAGCCACATGGTCGTCGGGATATTGCTCGAAGGGACCAGGGTGGTGATAGAACACTGTTCTGTCCCAAGTTTCGCCGTTGTCGTCGCTATAGATGACCATGCCATCGCTCCAGCTGTTGTTGATGACGAGGGCCAAACGGTTGTCTTCGGTGGTTTCCATCCAATAGTAGCTGTTGGTGCCCCAGTTGATACCATATTCTTGGGTGAGGAAGGGGAGCTCGACATACTCTTTGTCCCAAGTTTGGCCACCGTCGGACGAACGCCAGTAGCGGATGGGCTCGTAAACGTCACCTTCGTAAGCTCCGAACTTAGCGGCAGCCACATGGATGATGTCACGGTTTTCGCCCGAGGTCATCACTGCGGGATGCGTGTAGGCATCGCTGCCGACGGCGAGTGAATACGGGACGCTGTTAGCTGTCATGTTGTCCTTGTCTTCTACAATGTAGATGCGAAGGTCGTTGGCAGTATGGGCAGCAACGACGATGCCATTGTCCTTGAAGCGGGCGATGGAACCAAAACCAGTTCTTTCATCTTCGATACGGCCTTCGAGTGGAGTCCACACGTCGTTTACTGCATCGTAGGTGCCGATGCCGGTACCACGGTCGCTGAAGCTGTTGTCGGAAGCAATGGTGTAGGCGAAGTTAACTTTGCCATCGGGCCAGGTGATGGTCCAAGTGCGCGGGCCACAGTTCGACTGCCAGTCGTAGGTCGAGTAGTCAAGCTCGCCGTCGCTACGCACCATGTTAGGCTCGTTTTGCACGTTCTCGAAAACCTCCATGCCTTTGGTCACTTGCATGGTGGCAGCTCTTCTCTTAGTGTCGTTTGACGACATCTTTCTCACTTGCGAGTAGCCAGCAGTGGCCACCAACAAGGCTAATGCTAAAGTAAATAACTTTTTCATTTTTAATGAGTTTAATGATGAATTTGTAGATTAATTGTGTCTTGTTTGTTGGATATTTGAACGCAAAAATAGTATTTTTTTTATTATTGCAACAAAAAAAGGAGGCGCTTGCCTCCTTTTTTTGTGTCGAACAAAGTGAATGATTACTTCACGATGAACTTCTGGGTTTCGGAACCAGCGTTGACGAAGTAGATACCGCTCGTCAGGTTGCTGATGTTGATGGTGTTAGCACCGGCGTGGCCTTCCACAGTCATCACGTTTTGACCCATGATGTTGTAGATCACGATGTCAGCGTTTTGGCTGAGCGTGATGCCGATTTGGTCGGTGGCAGGGTTAGGATAGACGCTCATGTGCACGTTGTGGCTCACTTCAGGCATGCCGACACCAGCATCCGGGAAGAGGTCGGTCAGTTCGAAGGTCAGGCCTTGGTAGTAGTTGTCGGCGGGTTCTGTGTCATCGTTTTGGACGTAGGTACCGGTGCCACCGTCAAACTGAGCAGCAACAATGAGAGTTGTGCCAACCACAGCGGCTTGCGGGAAGACGCATTCCGACATTTCCCACATAAAGTCGGTGGTGAGCTGTTTTTGTTTTGCCCAGGTGCGACCACCGTCACCAGAATAGCTGGCGAAGAGTTTGTAGTAAAAGTTGGTGCCATTTGAACCATCGATGTGCTTTTCATCCAAAGCGCTCCAAACAGCCACCATGTCGAATCCGTTGCAACCAGGAAGCATAGCTAAGACTGGGAAGTCGACAGGACCACTGTTGTAAGGGCCGTGTAAGGTAAAGTCATCAATGCCCAAACTGTGAGTGACGTCGTCAATCGTGGGGCCTTCAGGTTGGCCGTTTTCGTCCAACGGGGCAAGATATCCCATATATTCGGGAAACATGTCGTGGGTTTGGTCTGACCAAAGCATCCAGCTCATGTAAATGTCTTGCATGATATAGGACGTATCCATGATGAAGGGTTGGCCGGGGGTAGGAGGCATGGGGTTGGTGGGGTCAACACCATATTGAGGCAGGGTCTCGCCGTGGTAAGGCAGGTTTTCGCTCCAGAAAGCGACACCGCCGACGCCAGGGAAATAGGTACCTGAGCCGGGTTCGCCTCTCGTGCCGTTGAAAGCATAAGCCAGGCAGAGTTCGCCATCGATACCCCACTGGGCGGAAGTCCAACGAGGATACAGGCTCCAAGCGTCATCCGGGATAGTGGCGGTTATGCCAGGGTGATGCCAGAAGGTCTTCTTTGTCCAAGTCTCACCATCGTCGTAGCTGCAGAGGACGAAGCAGTCGCTCCAAGCGTTGTTCACGACGAGAGCCAGGCAGTTGTCTTCAGTGGTCTCCATCCAGTAGCACACGTTGCTGCCCCAGTCGAGGCCGCCTTCAGTGCCCATGTAGGGAAGGATGACGTTTTCCTTGTCCCAAGTCAGACCACCGTCGGTCGAACGGAAGTAAATGATGGGGTTGTTGACGCCTTCAGCACCAGGAACATCGTTGGCGCCTGTACCATCAGAGGCATAGGCAGTGGTAACCACATGGATGATGTCGCGTTCGGCACCTGAGGTCATCACATTGGGCCAGCAGGGATCGAAGGTGGGGTCTAAGGCGGAGACACGATGCACGCTGTTGGGGCTCATGTTGTCCTTGTCTTCCACGATGTAGACGCAGCACTCTGAGGCAGTGTGGGCGGCCACGACGATACCGTTTTCCTTATAGCGGGCGATGGTACCGAAGCCTGTTTTCTCGTCTTCAATACGGCCGTTCAACGGAATCCATTCGTCGTTGTTGGAGTCGTAGGTGCCGATGCCGGTACCACGGTCGCTGAAGTTGTTGTCGGAAGACACGGTGTAGGCGAAGTTGATTTTGCCATCGGGCCATGCGATGGTCCAAGTACGTGCGCCGGCATTCGACTGCCAGTCGTAGGTCGTGTAGTCGAGCTCGCCGTCGGAGCGGGTCATGAGAGGCTCGCTCTGCACGTTCTCAAAGCTTTCCATGCCTTTGGTCACCTGCATGGTAGCGACTTTGTTCTTAGCGTCGTTTGACGACATCTTTCTCACTTGCGAGTAGCCAGCGGTGGCCACCAACAAGACTAATGCTAAAGTAAATAACTTTTTCATTTTGAGTGAGTTTAATTAATAAATAGATGAGTTAATTGTGTTTCTAATTTAGTTTAATTAAGTGCAAAGATAGCGATATTTCTATAAATACAAGTGTTTTTTGACAAAAAAAGGAGGCCGAAGCCTCCTTTTTTGTCAAAAACAGTAGTCGAAACTTACTTCACGATGAACTTCATGGTGTTTTCAAAGCCGTTGGCCTTGACGGTCACGAAGTAGATACCGCTGTTCAGTTCGCTGATGTTGATGTTTCTGGTGTTCATGCCCGTGGTGACGTTCACGTTTTGGTTCATCACGTTTTGGCCCATGATGTTGTAGACGTTGATGCTCATCTCAGAAGCCTGTGAGGCGTTCACTTCGATGTTGAGCACGTCGGAGGCGGGGTTAGGATACACGCGGGTGCTGGTCATCGGGTTGATGGCTTCTTGCTCTTCAACACTCCAGCCTTCCAGTTCCAAGGCAGGGATAACCTTCACACCATAGATGTAGTTCTCAGTGAGGACACCGCCGTTATTTGAGTTCGGGCTGCTGGTGTTAGGACCATTGAAGTCCAGATACAAACCAATCTTATCGTCTTCCGAATACATAACCCAGAACTCGCCATTGCTGCCTTGCGAAGCGGTGGTTACAGAGTAAACCTCACTCATTTCATGCATGAAGTCGCGGCTGAGGTTGATGCCGTTTTCATACCAAGCTCCAGTGTAGTCTCTGGCAGTGACATAGCAGCTTCTGTAGTGGTGTGCAGCTTCGTTGTTGACGCGGAGTTCTGAAAGCGTGGAGTAGGCAATGATCATGTTACCTTGTTCATCAACGGAGATGCCAGGCATGGTGGATATGCAGTGCGAACGATAGTGGTATTCGGTATTGTTCCAATAGTCGGTGAAGTTGACTTCGCCGTCGCCATTCTCATCGGGTGCGCTGATGACGTAGAGGTTGCCATAGTTGTTGCCAAGGGTTTCAGCCATAGCCCAGATACGGTCGGCGTTCAGTGTGTTGCTGATGCCGTTGGTGCCGTTAGAGACCATCTCAGGGAAGTTGACATCACCACTCCAGTCGCCAAAGTTCGGGATTTCGTGGGTGCCTTGTTCGTTGGTGAAATTGGAGTTCCAATACACTATACCATCGGTATAAGGCCAATAGGTATATGAGCCATCGTGGTCTTCACTGGGAGCCCAGCGAATCAGGCCGAACGCTACATGCACGGTGCCATTATTGTCGATGGCGATGGAGTGTGAACCGTCGGGAGACCAAATGGAGTCGGTTTCAGCGCTGTAGGTGGTGGTGAGCCAGTCAACTGAGTGGTCGTAAGGATAGTTCCAAATGATTTGCTTTTCCCAAGTCTCTCCGTTGTCATGGGAGATGATGTAGAACAAGTCGTAGTTGAGACCGCCGAAGAGGATGGCGATGTTCTTGCCGTTGGTGGCCATGACATAATCGTCGGCGCCGATGTCGTATCTGTACATGCCTTCGACATCAACCAATGGAGGATAGGCCAGCTCGGTGAAGGTTTGGCCACCATCGGTGGAACGGGCATAATACACATAATTTTCAAGGGTGTTGCTGCTGTTTTGCTCAGCACTTACCAGATGAACATACTGACCATTGTCAGTAGTGGCGATTCTGGGCCAGGTGGTGTTGACGGAGCTTTCCCAGACGTTTTCCCATTCGCCTTGGCCTTTTGTCTCTCTCTTGTAGACTTGAACCTTGCTGTTGGCGTGTGAGGCAAGGATTTCGCCATCGCCCATGGCAGCAATAGAAGGCCATCCAGCTTTAACAGGCTCGATGCGGGCTTCGGGCTCATCACCAAAACCGTCTTCGGGAGAGAAGAAATTGTAACCAGTACCACGATCAGGGAAACTAGTGTTGCCCGAGTGGTCCCAAGTGGCAGTGAAAGCGGCGCTACCATCAGGCCATGTGGCGATACGATTGCTCAAAGCGCTGTTTGATTGCAAATCGTAGTTGGTAGTCATGATTTGGTACTCATCAAAGCGATCATCGCCTTTCGTCACGGTGTTGTTGGAGACGCTAGGAAGAACGAATTGTTGGCCGAAGTCAGTAGCCTGAGTTTCGTTGCCTTTGAGAACGCGAGCGTTCATCTTCACGGGTTGGTTGGCCAAGTCGGTCTTTTTGACGACTGGCTTTTGTGCAAAGCCAGTCATGGCGACGGCCATTGCAAGTGAAAAGAATAAAACTTTCTTCATGTTGTGTTGTGTTTTTAATTAGTTAATAATGATGTTTAGTGTCATAATTTGGGCTGCAAATATAATCATTTTGAAGATTTCGACGCATGAATTGGCAAAATTTTGTACAATTTTCAGAGTTCCGCAATTATTGTGCCAAGAAAAATTCCACACTTGTTGTAAAACAAAAAGGTATTATTCCTAATTTTACGGCGTCAAAAGAGATAACAAATTATAAAATTGAAAATATGAAAAAACTACTGTTACCCGTATTATTGTTTTGCCTCGCGGCATGCAGCACTCAGCCCAGGGCTGATTACGTGAAAGACCCGGCCAAATATGTCGACCCGTTCATCGGGACGGGAGGCCATGGTCACACCTTCCCTGGTGCCACGGTGCCTTTCGGTATGGTGCAGTTCAGTCCCGACACCCGCATGAACGACTGGGACGGCTGCTCGGGCTACCACACTTCCGATAAAACCATCCTTGGCTTCAGCACCACCCACCTCAGCGGTACGGGCTGCTCCGACTATGGAGATTTTAGGTTTATGCCTATCGTAGGTAATGTGAAAACGGACAAAGGTAATGAGGAAAATGCCACTTCGGGCTACCGATCGAGATTCCAACATGAGAATGAAGATGCCAAAGCAGGCTACTATAGCGTATTTCTCGATAACTATAAGGTGAAAGTGGAGCTGACCGCGGGCGACCGGGTCGGTATGATGCGTTGCACTTTCCCACAGAGTGACAAATCCCATATCTTCTTGGATATGGTGGAAGGTGTCAACGATGAATTTGTGTATGAATCCTTCCTTCAATTGGAAGCTCCTAATGCCATCAGCGGTTTCCGTCGCACCAGAGACTGGGCACAAGATCAATATCTGTATTTCTATGCGGAGTTTTCCAAGTCATTTAAGGATTACACCTTCCTTAATTTGGCGGATATCTTGAATGTCGATAGTGTGAAACCCAATAGAATAGAAGGAGACAGCATCAAGGCTTATTTCGATTTCGATACCGAAGAAGGCGAGCAAATCGTCATGCGTATTGCTATTTCTGCCGTCGATGTGGAAGGCGCCAAAAACAACCTGAAAGCTGAGCTCGCCGAGAACGACTTCGACTTCGATGCCTTGAAACAAAAGGCCTACGACAAGTGGAACAAGGAGCTGAAGCGTTACGAGGTGGCCGACCCCAACGAGTCGAACAAGAAGGTGTTCTATTCGGCCCTTTACCACTGTATGGTCGCACCTAACCTCTATAGCGATGCCGACGGCCGTTATCGTGCCCACGATTTGAAGGTCTATAGCTCGAAGCGTCCCGTCTACACGGTCTTCTCGCTGTGGGACACCTTCCGCAGCTTACACCCGCTGTTCAGCCTCATGCAGCGTGAGCGTACCCTCGACTTCATCAACACCTTTATTAATAAGTATGAGACCAACTCGCATCACATGCTGCCCATTTGGGAACTGGCCGCAAACGAGACCTATTGCATGATTGGCAACCACGCTATCCCCGTCATCGCCGACGCTTACTTCGCTGGCATTCGTGACTTCGATACGGAGAAGGCATTGGAAGCCATGGTGGCCAGTTCGAAAGACGACTTCCGTGGCATGGGAGCCTACATGAAATATGGCTACATCCCGATTGAGTTGGAAGGTGAGGCCGTATCCAAGACCCTTGAATATGCTTATGACGACTGGTGTGTGGCGCGTATGGCCGAGGCCATGGGCAAGACCGCCATCGCCAAAGAATTCTATGCCCGTGCTCAGAGCTACAAGAACATATACAATCCCGAGAACCAGTTCTTCCAAGGTCGTCGCAACGGTGGCTGGACACGTCCTTTCGACCCCGCACAGGTCAATTTCACGCTGACCGAGGCCAATTCCTACCAGTATGGATTCTTCGTGCCGCAAGACATTAACGGCCACATCGACTTGATGGGCGGCTGGAACGGCTATGAAGCCAAACTCGACGCCTTGTTCAATGCCCCCTCCAACCTGACGGGACGTGAGCAACCCGACATCACTGGCCTCATTGGACAATATGCCCACGGCAACGAGCCGAGCCACAATACGGTGTATATGTACAACTTCGTTGGACAACCCATCAAGACGCAGTATTATGTGAAAAAAGTGATGGATGATTTCTACACCGATCGCCGCGATGGTTATGCTGGTAATGAGGACTGTGGCCAGATGTCGGCTTGGGGTGTGTTCTCCTCCATGGGTTTCTATCCTGCCACACCTGCTTCGGGTTATTATGTGCTGGGTTTGCCGCGTTTCGAGCGTATGCGCTTGACCTTCGAGAACGGCAAGCGGTTTGAAGTCATTGCCAAGAACCTGAGTGCCAAGAACTGTTATGTGCAGTCGGTGAAGCTGAACGGCAAGCCCTTGGAACGCAGTTACATCACTTTTGAGGAAGTGTTCAATGGCGGCACGTTAGAGTTCGAGATGACCGATCAGCGCAACTCTACTTGGGCTACACAACCCGAGAACTGCCCTGTGACACGCATTTCAACTGAACCGATAGTCATTGTTCCGACGATTAACGCCATATCGGATACATTCTTCGACAGCATTATGGTCAGCATAAGCCATCCTGTGGCTGGGACGAAGATTTATTATACGTTGGATGGTAGCGAGCCCTCGGATACAGCTTTTTTGTATGACCAGCCTATCTGTTTCAGGGATAACACCACGATTCGTGCTGCAGCTAAGCAGGATGGGCGTTGGAGTAAGGTGATTGATGCAGAGTATTATAAGATTGATGCCAGACACAGTGTGAAACTTGAAAACATGTATACCGAACCGTATGATGCAGGTGGCCTCAAGGCTTTGATTGACCATCAACGTGGTGGCGAGAACTTCCGCACAGGTTCGTGGCAGGGCTATTATGGCGTCGACCTCATCGCCACTGTCGACTTGGGCGTTTCGAAACGCATCAACCGTTTGGCAGGCAGCTTTTTGCAGGAAATCTACTCATGGATTTGGATGCCGACGGAGGTGCAGTTTTTTGTCAGCGAAGATGGCAAGAGATTCCGCAATGTGGGTAGGGTGAAGAATACTGTGCCAATTGATGCTGATGGCGCGTTCATCCAAGAGATGGAAGTGCGTACGCGTTGTAGTGCCCGCTATGTGAAGATGGTGGCCAAAACCATCGGTACTTGTCCTGAGGGTCATGTAGGCGCTGGACAAAAGGCCTGGATCTTCTGTGATGAGTTGGTAATCGAATAAAGAGGGATTCCCCTGCGGGGAATGGAGGGTGGTGTCAGTTATCAAGCGACGGCCTTTGGGACCTTACGAACTGATGATACCACAAGCCGTCGCAGAAAACAAAAACAGAGCTACTCCATTCCCGAAGGGAAACTCGATTTTGAATCTTTGAATCTTTGAATCTTTGAATCTTTAAATTTTAAATTTTGAATTTTAAATCTTTAAATCCGATAATATGAAAAATTCCATCGTGATTCTCGCTGGTGGCGGTCCAGCTCCCGGAATCAACACGGTCATCAGTACCGTGGCCAAGACCTTCCTCAAGGATGGTTATCGCGTACTCGGCCTCAACGAAGGCTATAAAAACCTCTTCAAGCCCAACCCCGATGTGGTCGAAATGGACTTCCTCTATGCCGATGCTATCTTGAAACAAGGCGGTTCTGCCCTGAAGATGAGCCGTTATAAACCAAAGAATGAGGAGTTTAATACCGAATTCTTTGTCAAAAACAACATCAAGCTGTTGGTTACCATCGGTGGCGACGACACCGCTTCAACGGCCAACCGCATCTCGAAGTTCTTGGCCAGCAGTGGCTTCCCCATCCAAAACATCCACGTGCCCAAGACCATCGACAACGACCTTCCGTTGCCCGAAGGCAGCCCGACCTTCGGCTATTATTCCGCCAAGGATGCTGGAGTGCATTTGGTGCAGACCATCTACGAAGATGCCCGCACCAGCGGCAACTGGTTCGTGGTTTCGGCCATGGGTCGTGAAGCCGGTCACTTGGCTTTTGGTATGACTTCGGCCTGCCATTGCCCGATGGTGGTCATCCCTGAGATGTTCAACAAGACAGAGGTCACGTTCGATGCCATCATCAAGTTGGTGGTCAGCTCTATCGTGAAACGTAAGCTGTTGGGTGTGAATTACGGTGTAGTCATCATCAGCGAAGGTGTGTTCCACTTCATGAGCGACGAGGAAATCGAGAAATCGGGTGTGGCCTTCACTTACGACGAACACGGTCATCCTGAGCTGGGTAATGTCAGTAAGGCTCACATCTTCAACCTCTTGCTGCAGCAAAGACTGAAAGCTTTGGGCATCAACGTGAAGAGCCGTCCCGTTGAAATCGGTTATGGCATCCGTTGCGTCGAGCCTAACGGCTACGACCTGACCTATTGCTCCCTGCTGGGTTACGGCGTGAAGAAACTCTTCGACAAGGGTGTGAGTGGCGCCATGGTCACGGCCAACCCGAAGGGTGAGATCGAACCGCTCTATCTGAAGGATGTCGAGGACGAGAACGGCAAGATCAAGCCGCGTTTGGTGAACCTCAACGGTCCCAAGGCCGAGTTGATATTCAACGATGGTTTGCAGTACATCATGCCTGCCGATTACGAAGCTGCCAAGGCTTACCTGCCCAATCCTGAGGAATACGACTTCAGGAAGATCTTGAAGTGGTAATTCCTTTGCAGGACTTGTCACATTGTGGCAGCCGCCGGCTTGCATTCGGCCCGAATGCAACAAGCCGCGGCTGCCGTGATACGAAAGCCTTACAGACCCAAAACAGAAAGCCGCCCCGAAACTCCGAGGCGGCTTTCAACAATTATGAAAACAAAAGCTTTACTTTCTTACATTTACCTTCTGCACCATCACACCGTTTTCAGTCTCGATGCGGATGAGGTACATGCCTGATTCATAGCAGCTCAGGTCGAGGGTGGTGCTGCCTTCGGAGGTTGTCTCTTGCAGCATTTGACCCAAGAGGTTAGCGATGCTGATGTGCATCGTGCCTTGGCCTTCGATGTTGAGCAGACCGTTGGTTGGGTTGGGATAGAGGTTGATATTGGCAGTGTTCTCTTCAACATCAGTGATGTCAATCATCACATCCAAATACTCTGATTCGCATTTCTCTTCACCACGGATATACACAGCGTTGACGGAGTAGTAGACATCGCCTTGAATCAATTCGTAGGTGTTGTCGAAAAAGTCATAACTGTTGTTGCCATTGTAAGGGATTTCTGCTATCAGTTCTTCTCTAGACTTGTAAGCACCAATGTTGCGAACTACTTGGAAATGATGAAGGTTAGCGGTGATGTTGGGTCTGTCCCAAGAGATGAAAGCGCCATACTCTTCATTACCATGCCATTGGTATTCGCCTTGCAGGTTCTGCACAGGATAACAGGTCAGCGGACCTTCTTCGCAGTTGTTCTCGTAGGTCATGAAGATACCGTCTTCGAGTTCGCTGCTGGTGAAAAGTTCGTTGCCAGCATAGTCGAGGATGGTGAAGGAGCATTCTCCGTCTGTGTCGTGTTCTGGATAGGCATGATACCAGCCGTGGTTCCAGATGAAGTTGAGGTTACCGCGCAGCAAAGGAAGGTCAACAACCAAGTCTGAGCCCTCGGTCATCGTAATGATGGCGATGCGTTGTCCGTTTTCGGAGGTCACGCTGATGGCGGCGCCTTTCCAGCCGTCGTCACCGTCGTCGTGGAGTTGGAAAACGACGGAGCACTTCTCGCCGACGAGCACGCTGCGGTAGGTAGTGCGGCTGATACCGGCTTCGTTGGTGACGTGGATGGCGTATTCGTAAAGGCCAGGTTCGAGGCCGTTGTCCTCGTATTCCATGTCGGCACCCACTTGTGCATCGGTCAACACGGCGATTTCTTCAAAGTTGCGGCGGATGGTGACGGAGGTGATGCTCGTCAAATCGCTGCCATCGACGGTGAGGGTCGGGTTGGTCCAGCTGAGGCGTACGGCATCCATCGAAGCTTTCTCAACGGCAAGCATGTCGGCCACGCTGTCGGGACGACTGTAGTAAACGTCGCCTTGAGGGATGATGTGACCTGTGAAGCCGTTCATTTGGTTGAAGGCATAACGAGTCGTGTTGAGGGCACCGATGGGGCACCATGCGTTGTCGCGACCACTCCAGCCCCAGTTGAAGTGGAAGTAGTCGTTCTCATCGTAGCCGTCGCACACAAAGGCGTGACCGCCTGCGCCGCTATCGTCGGAGCCACTGTAATAAAGCGGGAGGAACTCATCCAAGCCGCCGTCCTTCAGCAACTGGGCCCATTCTTCGTTGTTATAGCCCCAGCCTGGCCACCAACCGCCGTAATTGGTCACATGGTCATCGCAATTGTAGCGGAAGTAGTTGCGCAGGGAGTTAGGCACATCTTCTGAGTAGGCGCCGCTGCCATGCCCGCTATATTGCATGTTGACTGAGATGCCAAGGTGGTGCAGCAGCTGGGCTGTTTCGAAGTATTCCTCCTCGGTGCTGGTAGAGTCCAAAGTATTGGGCATCAGTTCAAAGTGGTATTCGGTTTCTCCGAAATTAGCGCTCTGTTGGGCGTAGCCATCGGGATGGTAGGAGTGCGACCCCACACCTTGGGCAGGCCATTCCCAATACTTCATCACCATGCCCATGGCCGTGGCGACGCAACCGGCATACACGTGACCGCCATGGCCTTCGGGGTCTTCCGGGCATTGGCTGTTCCAAGGGAAGTTTTGGTTCCATAGGGTTTGGCAAAGCGGGTCTACCACAGCGCGGGTTTGCTGACCGCGGTTGAGGCTGCCGTTTTTAGCCACCGAACGCCACTCGTTCATGATGTCAGTGGTGGCACTGAGGTTGTGCTCGCGAACATAATGGATTTCCTCGCGGAAACCATCTAAAGTGAATTGGAAGCCTTCGGCCACGTTGTTAGGGTCGTATTTGCCTGAGGTAGAATAGGCGAGGATGGGCTTCACGCGGTCGTCGCCGGCCACGATGACGAAACCTTCGCCATTTTTGACGTTGAATACATAATAGTCAGTGCCGCCACGTTGCAGGTCAACGACGGTTGAGACTAAATTCAGTTGGATGTCAGCGCTTTTTTGGCTGATAGCGGTGGTGCTCAAGAATTTGGCACCGAGTTTTTTGGCTTTCTGTTGGTCAACAGGGCCTGCCAGCAGGCTGCCGAGGGCAGCGAGGAGGCAGAGGGTCAAAGTCAATCTTTTCATATTGAGAGTGTTTATTATTGTTTCTGAGGCCGCAAAGATAATTGCTTTATTTCAATTAGGTGTATGTATATGAAAAAAAATCACGGGGCATTGAAAAAACGATGTCCCGTGATATAGAATGCTAACTTAGGAATATTTAGTAATTCATTCCTGAATTGTTTTCACTTTGAACTTCTTTCGGGTTAGGACCCCATTTGTTTTCGCCAGGTTGACTGTCGTGTGCCATCAAGACGATAAAGATGATAAAGGCAATTAATGAAACAAGCAGAAGGATGCAACTGATGAGCGAAGCAGAACTATTGGCCGTAATGATTGCTGCGACGCTCTCTGCATCCAAATCGTAGCCAGCATTGATATATTGAAAGATTAAATAAAACCAGTAACTTATGAAAAGCAGCGAGGGGATGAGGAAATAAAGATATGTCCATCCGCTCTTACCGATGTCGTGGAAACGGCGCGTCATAACGGTCAGGCTTGGAATCAGAACGGCCAAAGCCCATAAACCCGACACTATGGAAAAGTGAGGGATAAGTCTTAAAACGAAACTGACGAGGAAGTTGAACAAAAAGAAATACCAGAACTCGGAACGGCGTGCACGTCCCGAAAAAGTTGCATACTTTGAAAACACGCTTTTGATGGCTTCACCGAAACTCATAGTTTTAATTTTTAAGGGTTAATACGCTGCAAAGGTAGCAAATTGTTTTAGAAAACAAATTTTTTTGCTTGAACCGCCGCCCATAGATTCCATCCTTCCACACGAGTCTCCTCACGGAATGACATGGGCGGCTTGCTTGTGTCTATACAGGCTTCAGAGAGCATGTCATTCCAACGTTGGCATGTAGGGAGGTTGGAATCTATGCTTTCTGAAGCCGTCAAATAAGTCTTGATTTTGTGAACCGCCTTCTATAGATTCCCGCTTGCGCACAAGCCTACGTGGGAATGACATAGGAGGCGTGCTTTGACCAAAGATGTTAATCCACTTTCAGTTTCTTATAGCGGAACCGTTTGGGCTCCATGTTGCCGAGGCGCTTCTGTTTGTTCTCCTCGTATTCCGAGTAACTTCCCTCAAAGAAATACACCTGAGAATTGCCTTCAAAGGCAAGGATATGAGTCGCTACACGATCGAGGAACCAGCGGTCGTGGCTGATGATGACGGCGCAGCCGGCGAAGTTTTCCAAACCTTCTTCCAAGGCGCGAAGGGTATTCACGTCGATGTCGTTGGTGGGCTCGTCCAAAAGGAGGACATTGGCTTCTTGCTTCAAGGTCAAGGCCAAGTGCATACGATTGCGCTCACCGCCTGAGAGTACGCCTGCTTTTTTCTGCTGGTCGTTGCCGCCGAAGTTGAAGCGCGAGACGTAGGCGCGTGAGTTCATGCTGCGCTTGCCCAACTGAATCAGTTCGTTGCCGCCGCTGATGACTTCCCAAACGGTCTTTTCTGGGTCGATTTCGGCGTGCTGTTGGTCAACATAGCCGATTTTTACCGTTTCACCGACCTCAAAAGTGCCTGAATCGGGTTGCTCCAAGCCCATAATGAGGCGGAACAAAGTCGTTTTGCCTGCGCCGTTGGGCCCGATGACACCCACGATGCCGCCTTGCGGCAGGCTGAAGTTCAGGTTTTCGAACAAAAGTTTGTCGCCGTATGCCTTGGTGACGTCATGCGCTTCAATGACTTTTGTTCCAAGTCGGTCGCCGTTGGGGATGTAGATTTCAAGTTTCTCTTCTTTTTCTTTCACATCCTCGTTGAGCATCTTTTCATACGACTCCAAACGCGCTTTGCCCTTGGCGTGACGTGCTTTCGGAGCCATGCGTACCCATTCCAATTCTCTTTCGAGGGTCTTGCGGCGTTTGCTCTCGGTTTTCTCTTCCATGGCAAGGCGGGCGGTCTTCTGGTCGAGCCAGGAGGAGTAGTTGCCCTTCCACGGGATGCCTTCGCCACGGTCAAGTTCGAGGATCCAGCCGGCCACATGGTCGAGGAAGTAACGGTCGTGGGTGACGGCGATGACGGTGCCTTTGTATTGCTGCAGGTGACTCTCCAACCATTGAATGCTTTCGGCATCGAGGTGGTTGGTGGGCTCGTCAAGGAGCAGGATGTCAGGCTCTTGCAACAGAAGTCTGCATAAGGCCACACGGCGGCGTTCACCACCTGAAAGGTTCTTTATAGGTGTGTCTCCGTCTGGACAGTTGAGGGCATCCATGGCGCGCTCCAGTTTGCTGTCGAGTTCCCAAGCGTCGTGCTGCTCGATGAGCTCGGTCAGCTCGCCTTGTCGGGCAATCAGTTTGTCGAAGTCGGCGTCGGGCTCGGCGAATTTGTTGTTGATTTCCTCGTATTCTTTCAGGATGTCAACGATTTCCTGCACGCCTTCTTCCACCACTTGGCGGACGGTTTTGTTGTCGTCCAACTGTGGCTCCTGGTCGAGCATCCCGACCGAATAGCCGGGTGAAAAGACCACTTCGCCATCATA
>JAEEGH010008114.1_pt1 | contig 24979 bp, 23 predicted proteins | sample 9134181 | NCBI WGS metagenome assembly JAEEGH01 (sample SAMN16246544, study PRJNA631951) | gut metagenome | biome: gut microbiome; feature: rumen; material: DP-attached | host: Bos | place: Iran: Karaj | collected 2018-10
ATGATGTGGCAATAGATGTTATCTATAACAGAGGCTACAATATGTATACGAAAGAGATAGTTGCAGCAATGGCTGCGGGAAATAATACGCAGGTAAGAAATCTGCTAGATAGCCTAGATTATAATGTCGCATACACGTACATATACAAGGACAAATCAAATAGAGCAGAATTGGCACAGGCATTTGTTGATAGAAACCCAGGTTTAAAAACTAGAAGGGATGATGAATATGAATTATACATGGAAGGGAAATAAGAATAAAACAATAGTTGTAGCAATATTAATAGCAACATTATTTATTGCTTGCAAAGATGAGACTGAAGAAATCCAGACTGAAAAGGAAAAGGTAACAGTAGATGTAGTTAATAATGAGATTAACGAAACAAGAATAGATGAAGATAATAAAGATATTAACTATGAGGAAATTTATAAAGAAAAGATAGATATTAGTGACAAGAATTTCTGCATATTTTATTTAGATGATGATGAAATCCCCGAAATAGCCTTGTATGGAGATGGTAAAGCGCATAATGAACAAGTAACTATATACACGATAAATGAGGACGAGCCATACGAAATAGGTAGTTATGGACAGTATGGCACAGTACGTTATAGTGAAAGAAATGGGTATATTGTAGAGGAGTATGATTCGGCAGGAAGTTTCTACACTAACATTTATAAATTCGATGGTTGTGACGCTGTTATAGAAGTAGCTTTAAAAGAAGATTATGACGATGAGCAGATAGCGTACTATTTAAATGGTGAGATTATAGATGAGGATGAGTACTCAGACATTTTAAATGGTTATGAAGAGGGATTACTGAGCATAGGTGCATATTCAGAATAATGGTGAGATATGGTTAAAAAACGAAGAATACTATTTATAAGTTGCATAATTTCAACATTGATTTGTGGATGTGGAATCGGAGCCAAAACAGATGTGGTGGAAGAGAAAACCACACAAGTATCACCAAATATAACAGAGGAAAAAACTGATACAGAAGTTATAAATAGTGAAAAAGAACAAAGTGATTTAAATTCTGAATCCACTGAAGAATCAAAATTTGAGCCAATTGATTGGCAACATTATGAAGACCATATGCAACAAGAAGACGTAGTGGATTTTAAAGAATACTATAATGTATTAGCAAATGAGGAGAAGTTCATCTTTTTAGACACGAATAAAGAAATTACGTTTGATGATTTTCTATTAGGAATTGAGTCAGATAACGAACCTGATATTGAAGGGATAGTGATACTTGATTTAGATAATCAAAATGGCAAGGAGTTGATAATAAATATTTATGAGAGTGGTGGGTTCTATTTAATTTTATCACGAGATAGTGGGCATATTTATGGAAAAATGATGTCTGCTAGAGAATTTGAAGAACTTCAAAATGATGGAAAATATTTAGGGGCAGGTGGCGCCGGCGATTTATATTTTAGAAGAATGAAAATAGATGGTGATGGTGCAGAAGAGACTCTTATAGGAGAACTTCATGGGAAAGAAAATGAAGACGGTTCTGTTATAGATGAACTTGTGGTAGACGGAGTAGTAGTGGAAAATGCTCAGGAATGGGTGGATGAAAACTATTCAGACCCAGTAAGTTGGATAGAGTGAATTCAGATCAGGATATGGAGCCGAAGGTGACTCGATTGAGATTTAATTACAGAATGACTAGCATATGATTTTTGTATGGATTATGAAAAGCCTAAGGATAAAATAGAGGTAGTGATTATGAAAAACAGAATCCAGCCTATAATTCAAGGTTTACTGTGGATTATCACAATTGTCCCAGTGGTCTATGTAATGAAGCATTGCATAATTGCATTTTTTAATGGAACATATCATGGATTCAATAGTGATGAAAAGATTTATGGTTTTAATGCATTTGTAGATGTACTACTCAGTTTTATAGCATTTGAATTTATATTTTTTGTTATATGGTTTATATGCCTTGTTATTACTATCGTATATACGATTAGGATTCATAAGAAACAGACATAGTAAAGAGACGATAGTATAAAGGAGAAATTTATGTTATTACGAAAAAAGATATTTTCCCAGGTTGTTATGACTGGAGTGCTACTTTTATTAGTTGGGTGTTCGAATAAAGAAGGGAACACTAGTAACAACAAAGAAGATGTGGAAGTATCACAAGATAATGTAAATGAAATTGAAAATAAATATATAAACGAAGCAGTACAAGACAATCAGAATCCAACTGAAGATGTATCCGTATCAGACGAAGACGTAGTTGAGCCGGAAGAAATAAGTTTATCCGTTGACGTAAACAGTATAAATCCAGAAGAGGCTTATGAAGGTTTATATAGGTGCGAATACCCAACTATAACAGTGACTAATGATGAATATGCTGAATTAAATAATGGTTTAGAACTTGTAAACGAAAGTATAAAAGACAAAGCAGAAATGTATGTTGATGACTTTGAAAAAACGATAAGTAGATATTCTGATTTGACAGTTTTGCCAGAAGACCCTTATTCATATGAAATGTCAGTAGATATTACTCGATCAGACAGTGTAATAATTTCTATAGACTGTCTAACCCATGTAGAAATGTATGAATATCATCCAATATATGAGACAGATACATATAATATTAATCCTTCGGATGGAAGTATCCTTGAAATCGAAGATATATTAGATTTAAATGATGATTTCTATGCAGTTATATGTAATGCGATAGAAGCACAATATTCAGATGCGGAATTCTATGATTATGTTGACTTAACCACAGACATAAAGAATTTCTTTGAGAATGAAGACGAATATGAGAAGAAATACAATTATAAAAAATTGAGCTTTTATATATCCTATGAAGACATTTGGTTCGAATTTGGAGGGATGGAGATTACAGATTACTATGCAGGAGATACGGTAGTTACTATCCCAATTAATGATGTTAGAGATTATCTAAAGATTCAACTGTAAAGGAAAAAATGAAAAGAATAAAATCAGTTTTAATAGCAGGATGCATTCTGCTAACAGGGTGTTCATTCTCAGATGAAGAGATAACAGAAGGTACAAATAATGCAGAAGGTGCTGTAGATATTGATGGTATCCCTCAGGCATACAATTCAACAGAAGAAAAATACGAAGCATTTATAAATGGCGAACTATCAGTAAAAATAGAGGATTTCTATCAACAAAACACAGATTATAGTCTAGAAGAAATCTTCAACGAAGAAAGCTACACCATTGATGAAATAGACGAGCTTCTCAAAGACAATATTCGTTCATACGATGCTTCTGTAGAGACTGATATAGAAGATACCATTATTGATTGCGGTGCTGATGGTGAAAATGAGCTTTTAGTACGTTTCAACATGAACGGAGCAAAACAAAATGGATACTATGTTTTGTTTGTTATTAAAGATATAAACGATGAACTACAGTTAAAATATTTTTGCGCTGGCGATGAGGAAAACAACATAGTATCGATAAATGATACTGGATATGTTTCCGAAAGTGGATCTGCAGGAGCAAGTCAGTATAACAGTTCTTTTGGATACCTTGATAGTGAAGTGACTTGGCAGCCATATTACGGAGAGTATTATTTCCTTGATATGATGTCCTTTGGAGATTACTTAAATAGAGAAGGATATGATGTAGATTTTTCTGGAGAAGAATGGAGTGAGCTTCAAGCTGAGGTTTATTTTGTAGAAAATGGTGACACCACAAATATCTATTACGTATATACGAAAGTAGATGAGGCTGGAAACGTGGATGAATCCATATACGAGTCAACAAGTATTTATAAACAATTCTTTGATGAGTTAGGAGTTGAAACATATTCTACTTCAGATATTGAGTTAGTATTGGCGCAGCAGAGAGAATCGATAGGATTAAAAGAAGAAATAATTGATGATTATTATTCACATGATGAAGAGATAGATGCTGCAATAAAAGAATATGTTGAACTGGATGATAGTAAAAGAATCGAATACTGTGAATGGTTAGACGAAGAGCATTCAGTATACAGAATATCGGTGGGACGTACAGAGGAAATTGAAGATGAATATAGCCATTTAGAGGATTATTTCTTTGCAAGGACATCGGATGATGTGAAATATTTTAAAGTAGATTATCCTTCTAAAAATGATCCGATAGATTCTGATAGATATGTATGTGATGCATGTGATTTCACGGCGTATTTTGAAGATATTACGTTTGATGGAGAAAATGACATTGTCATTTCATTAGGACATCAAGGGGCATCTGGAACAGAAGTACATTGCGCATATGTGTATGTCGATGGAGAATACGTATATACGAAGTCATTTGAGGAAATACCAAATTATCAAATAGATAATGATAATAAGTGCATTGTAGGAGAATACGATGGAGAGGAATATAAGTATATATTCCAAAATGGCGAATTTGTCCAACAGTAGAATAGCAAGGAGTCAGAACTATGGAAAAAGCAATTGTAATTCTAAAATTAAACAACGGAAGCTATGACCTAGAGACACCGGTTAACATCACGGCAAATGAGTTTATTTATGGTGTATCGCAGGCATTTAATCTTGGAATAGACATGGATAATCCAGATCAATGTTTCCTTCGAATGGAAAATCCTATAGGGTTGCTGCGTGGGGATAACCTACTCGACGAATTCGGAGTAAGAAATGGTTCTATTATCTACTGTAAATAATTAGGGAGTAATCGTTTAAAAGAAAAGGAGAATGAAAAATGTCATCTAGAGCAGAGGAAGAGGCAAGAGAGCGAGCAAGAGAAGCACGTCGCCAGTATTTACGCGGGCAAATCGCTGACAGACGAAACAAGATAAACAGACTAAATCAGTATAAGGGTGAGTTTAGGAGAGAATGCGCTAGAGTAGAAGATGATGTTCTCATTCCCAAGAAAAACTATGACCTTACAGCCACATTTGATATTTCCCATTGGACCGGTCAACTTCAGGAAGACGGTGAAATAAGAAAAAAGACACTGGAAGGAAAAATCGGGTCCTTTTTAGGCGAGATTGCAGATGTTATTGTGAGAATTGATGGTGTTATCAATCGACTAGAAAATGAAATTTCATCTTTAGAGAGAGAGCTTGCAGCAGTTTAACATAACGCGGAGAAAAGGAAGAGTAATGAAAGACGAATTATTTTTAAACAACAAAGTTGTAACGGGATTGATTAATTCAATAGAAAGCAATGGCGCTGATTTAATATTTGACGAGACACCATTAACAATCCAGTCTAAAGCTATTGGCACAGATTGCATGATGAAACTTGCCAATGACAGCAGCACCATGATTGACCTCACAAAGGACTATAGGACCTTTGTGTGCAATGCATTGGTGCCTTCCATGAGGGGGATTCAGAGGAATATAAATGATGGCGCAGTAAATGTATCGACATCCGTTTCGTCTAGAAATAGCAAGGTGACTAAAAAAGGAGCCAGTGGAAATAAAGCTGGTTTTAATGCAAAAAATGTTGCATCTGAACTAGATAAAGAGTTTGCATTATTGTGTGACGATGATGACCAAAATGATGCAGCTGCTATAGAGGCAATTAATAACGAATTAAAAGCATTTATTACTGTAGAAACTATTGATGGGACAGAATATATTGTCTATGACCAAGAAAAAATAAAAGATTGTTTGACGTACTTAGATAAGAATGGACTTGCATACAAATTATTAAGACATGTAGACAAAAAAATAGATGCTAGGATAGAAGAAGGAGATTCGGTTCCCAATAAAATATATAAAATGGGACTAGGCGGGGATGTTAAATATACCGTCCTCGAAGTTGAAAAAAGTGGTGCCGGCGTTAACTTGCTCCTTACTTGTGATAATGACTGGTTACCAGGAAATGAAATTGATGAAAGAGTTATCGCATATGCGGCAACAGAAGAATCTGCATATAACTATTTTACAACAGATGGAGAATACGATTGGGATAAAATTGAAGAATGGTATCAAATGGATGCTATTCACGAAAAGTCCATTGAGTACGATGTCCTGGCTTATGAAATGCAAAATATGAGTGATGATGAAATAGCTCAATTATTAAATTTAGCTGAATATAAGGTTGACCCATATGGATATGGATATGACGTCTCTAAAAAACTTCCATATTTAACTGATAGGCATATCATTCAAATGGAAGCTTTAAGAGCTGCAGGCTATACTGGATTAGCATTTGATAATTTGTATACTCGTGCAGTAATGATTAAGGGAATAGAAGAAAGTATGATTGGTGCAGGAGGAGGAAATAATCATTTTGTAGAAATAAGTGTTATTGAGGACGACTTTGGTAGGAATATTTATACTGGTAATGTTACATGTACAAGTAATTCACCGTATGCATATGATGCAATATTTACAAATATGAAAAGTCGTACTGTGGTTGTTTATCCGTATGGAAATTCGGAAGAAATTACATCGAATTTATATGAAGAGTCAATTGGTACAGCATATGGTATGGCTACAACCCTTACAGATGAAACAGGGAGCTTTATATTTGATCAGACTGCATCATATGTATTTGGAAAAGTAGGTCTTGATGTAGCATTTACTGCAGGTTCAGAAATAGTAGCACTAAAAGAAGCTTATGAGTCTGGCGTAGATGCCCAGGGTATAGAAGGTATGCTGAATTATTGCAAATCGGTTGATTGTATGATGATAAGTGGTGTAACGGTACATATTGCTGGTTCTGATGCTGATTCTGCATATGTTTACAATCCTAGTTATAATGATAATTTACTGGTGTTCAGCCTGGCAGCCTACAATGAATCGAATGGTACAAGTTATACAATAGAAGAAATGAAAAGTGAATTTTTAAATAATAGTGATGTATTTGAAAGTTATCAGACATGGTATACACGTTATGGAGCAGATGCTGTAATGAATTTAAGAGATGAAGTTATCGAGGAAGATGGTCTAAAGCCAAGTGAAATTGACTCTATGCCAGCAGAAGAATTAGAAAAATATTTAGCAGAAAGGTGACAAATGAAAAAAAAATCTTTAATAACTATTATTTTAACATTATTGATAGGAGTATCACTTATAGCGATATGCTGGCATACAAAGATAGTTCAAGAAACAAAAGACCAAGATGAACTTGAAGTTTTATACAAATACCAGAATAAAGCATTTCATTTGAGTAATGATGCAGAGTCATATTATTTTCATGGTGTAGATGATTTAAAATTGCAAGAAGTCGTTGTAGATTTGGAGGCTTTTAATGAATCTCAATCTGATTACGTTGTTACTGTAGATGAAGTGGTTGAATATCTAGGAAATGAATTTGCTGAAGATGGACAGCCTTTAATTCTTTCATGTCCTGAGAATATAGAAAAATATGTTTTTTGGTTTTGGCATGGTGGCAGCGACATTGTTATGGACTATGGCGACCAATTCAACGAATATCTAATGGATAATGGATATCCTCATGTATATCGCAGGATGGATTACCAAGATGTAGTTGATGCACTAGAAGAGTGGAAATCTGTCAAAGAATAATAATCAATAATAAAATAAGAAGAAGTGAGCGCTATTACAGAAGAATATGAGATTACAAAATACAGAGACTATAAAGAAGAAAACCATTATTGGTATTACTATCGTTTTTGCAATTTTGCTTATTATAGGATTCATAATTGCCCACAAAGCTTTGCACGAAGGCATATGGATAGGTGACTATAAATGCGAGTTCGTTCCTTCAGAAATGGAGGTCTACTTAATGGAATATCGTGGAAACTCTCAGGAAATAACAATTCCATCGGAAATACTTGGATTTAGAGTCAAAGAAGTATCAGATATTTATGACACAGCAAACATCGAAAAAATCACTGTTCCAAAAGAAATAGAGTACATTGATATTACTGGAAATGAAAACCTAAAAGAGGTGGTGTTTGAAGAAGGTACAATAAAGGTGAGAGGATTTATTACATTCTGCGAGAATCTTTCAAAGATTACATTTCCTGATACGCTAGAAAACATATCTTGTGCTTTCTTTAGAGCTAAAGCGTTGGAAGATGTAACTATACCACAGAGCGTAACTTATATTACATTAGACGCATTTTCAGATACAGCCTTTGAGAAAAATCATTCATCTGACCAGTATTATGTTGTGGGTGATGGCGCTTTACTATTTTACAATGGTCGGTATGATGAAATCGTTATTCCAGAGGGGGTAAAACAGTTCACTTGGAGTATTTACTCAGGAGAGAGTGATAATTTGAAACGAATTTATATTTCAGACACAGTAGAATGTGCGGAATTATCTCTACCAGAGGGGGTAGAAGCATTCTTTGATACAAATGAAGTTGACAGATTAACCCCTGAATTTCTTGAAGGAACATTAGTAGCACCCGAGGGCTCATATATAGAGCAATTCTGCAAGGAAAACGGTGTTGATTTTAGGGTAATGACAGAAGATGAGGAAGCTGATCTTCAACAGAAGACAGAGTCGGCTGACGGGATAGTATACCAGGAATAGTATACATGACATGTAATTACGGTCTGAAAGGACCCAATTCAGTATTTGTATGAAGTGTAAGGCTACGGAGTGGAATTGATGAAAAAAATATATGCTTTAGTTGCTGTTTTAGTTTTGTTACTGGGAGCATCCTTTGTTTATATTATATTTTTTCAACCAGATGAGAAACAACTAACAATCGAAATTGGAAAGGATAAAACCTACGATATTAATCTGAGCTCATATGATGAGTATTACAATATTCTTATGCAGCACAGTATAGTTTACGTAAAAGGAAAAGTGAGTTCGGTAGAGAAAACATCAACTTCTGCGATAATTACACTATGCGATGAATCTACAGATGCTAAACTAGATGTATACACAAATGGTCTAGTTCAATTAGAGAAAGGAGATACTGCTTATGTATATGGGGCAATTCAGTCATATAATTACGACGGATCCAACCCATTTTATTATATTAATGTCAGATCAGAAGCAATAGTTGAGTCATTTATTTCATCAGAATCAGATGGAAACGAATATATTACGGTTGGAGATGCTTTAAAACAAGCTCATATGATATATGAGCAGGTATTTTTCGAAGTGGAGGGAGATATCGAGGTTCTACCTACAGAGCTTGATGGGGACTACTATTATTTAATTGATGGCACTGAAAGCATAAGGCTAATCCGTGCAAAAAATCAAAACCTAACAAACGGAGAGCATGTTGTAATTGTGGGAACGGCCTCAGAAAATGTTGATTTGTTAGTTGTTGAAAATATAAAAGAGAGACAATGAATGAAAGAAAAAATAAATTTGTTGATAGTAGTTTTAGTTATTGGAATTTTCGTAGTAAAAATAGCATTTACGCCAGATTATTCCAAAGAAAGCAGTCATGTAAATAACACTGAAGTATTCTATATAGTAAAGTATTTAGGAAACAGCACAGAGTGCACAATTGATGAATATAGGCAGTTTAATAATGATCTGTACAGATATTATAAGGGTGTTTCTGTACATGGGTATGTAGCTGAAATAAAAGATGAGCATAATATTACAGTTGGAGATGAAAAAGGTGATTATGTAATAAATGTCTATACGACAAAAAGCATAGAATCTTTGGATGTAGGTCAGGAAGTATTTGTGCAAGGAGATATGAGCTGCACGAAAGATGAAGACCAAAACTACTGCTATGGGCTTGAACTTTATGATAGCACTAGTAAGAATTTATCTGCACGTGATGAGAATGCAGAATACATCGACGTTAATGCCTTTTATGAAAAGTGTGAGTTGCTTTATAAAAATACTAGTTTTTCAATAAGCGCATATTTAATAAAAGAAAATATATACGGTGGTTCGACATATTATTTAGTAGAAGAGAATAATCACAACGATATTGTAAACAGAATCAGGGTTATGTTTACAGATGATTCTGATATTGACCAATATGTTGATACAAAAGTACAAATTGAGGCGAGCTATTGGGACCCAGTAGATTACATAGCGTTATCTAATGCAAAAGTTTGTAGATGAAACTGAAGATGGAAACACCATTTATTATGATTTGAACGGAACCCCAATTCATCATTTGTATGAATTGTATGGCTACGGAGGGAATAAAGAGAGTAGATGAATAAGAATAAGATAGTACTTATTATATGTTCAATAATTATTGTTTTGGTGGGACTGCTCATATATATATTTCCCTATCTAGATGGTGAGAGTGATAATACTGAGAAAATCCAAGAATATTTTGAAGAACCAAAAGAAAAGTCGGATGAAGATAAATATGAAAAGGTACAAAACGAAGGTGAAATTAAGTACATAGATTTATCAGATTCCTATAATTTAAATGACGATTCATCATTACAAAAAGGTATGGGTACACTGGTACATGATGAAACAGAACAGGAAGTTTTCTTAACATACTTTTTTTCTGAATCTGATAATCAGGAAGTAATTGAGGAATCTGGGGTAAAAGTATATCTTGGAACAAATGATAATAAATATGAAGTAGTTTTTTTATTCAAGGTAGGAGAAGCGGATTTTCCGAAATATGCATACGGATTTGACTATTCTTCCTGCGAAGCTATAGAAGAGGATCAGTTTGACGCATCTAAAGAAGGTGATTCAGTATTTGATTCAATTAGCTCCTTAGATGGCTCAGAATATGAAAAATTAGATTTGATAAAACCTCTATTAGATTATCAAGATAAAACATATTCAAAAGATGAGAATGATGAGATTGTAAAAGTAGAATACACTATGGATGCCGAAAAATATGGCACGTATAATTCTTCAGGTGAACTATTTTATGATAATAGTGGTAGACCATTGTATAAGGAATACTACGTAACAAGCGGTACTAGATATACATATTATTTATATAACGAAGATGACAAGTTAGTACAGATATTTGACTTTGGCGGCATGGCATATACAGGGTTAGAAGATAACCCCAATATCGAAATTGGTATAGATTTTCAGACATATATTTTTGAGAGATAGAATCATAAAGAGGTAGTGATTATGAAAAACAGAATCCAGCCTATAATTCAAAGTATGGAATCAGGATTAAAGAAACTTAGATGACTACAGGGGAAAATGATGAAGAAAATAAAACTAATGTTGATAAGCTGCATAATATCCATGACCATTTGTGGATGTGCGACAGAAGAAAAAAATGAAATAAATATAGTAGAGAGTGAGCAAAATACTGTTCAGGAAGAAGAATCTCACGTTGAACAGGAAGTGCCAGAAGATACAGAGGATACAGACGATAATTTGACAGGTTCTTATAAAGATTATTTTTTCAATGAAGAAAATAATGAGTACACATATAACGTTACAGAATTTTTGTATGAGGATGTATCCGATGTGTCGGTTGTAGTAAAAGAGCTAGATTCATATGAAGATGGTAACGTATACTCGGTAAACATAAACTATGATGATTGTCCTGGCAGATACTATTGGGAAACTAGCGATAGATTTAATCTCGGCACCTTCTATGTAACAGATGAGGCTATCTATGTATTGTTTGATAGAACAGACATACCAACTGTGGATGAATTTGTGGAAAGTGGCAACATAATCTGTTCGGCAGATATCGAGCAGAATATTGATGGACAGAAAGTGACGATAACAAATGATGGTGATGTTTGTACATGCTTAATGAGAAACACACTGACAGAGAGCGGATTTTATTCTGAGTATGAATGGACCAAGGGAAAGGGATTGACATATTTCAGATCAGGATATGGAGCCGAAGGCGACCCGATTGAGATTCGATTACAGAAATAAAATATTAAGAATAAAGAGAATAACATGAAAAAATTAGATGAAAAGTTTAAAGAAATAGATGGAGACGTAATTACTTTTGACAACAGGGAATTTCTTATTAAACAACCTGATTTAGAGATTTATGTTAAGCGTACTCAGGAAGGAATAGAACTAGATAGATATGTAGTCAAAGTTGAGCCATCGGAATCATACAAAATTGAAAATAATGAGGCCACAGTAATAGTCAGCAAGGTTGATGAAGACGCCTTGGATGTGACTTTACGTGACACCTGCATCATACAAAAAAATAAAAAAGACATTCAATTCAAAGAATGCATAGGCGTGACTTGTGACACCAACTTTGACTTAATGGATACCGCATCTCTTTTTCAAAAGAACGAAAAAATCAAGTACGACAAAATAGTAGATCATTTTATATCAAAAGAAAACTTAGCTGCACATTACGATAAGTGTATCGAAATCTGCAGCGTGTTAAATGAAGATATTAAATAGCTACATTCCTCTTTGAATCTGCAGTGTCATCAATAAAATAATCAGCCTTTGAGGCGCCAAAGCAGTTGGCAATAATGTTGTTAGGCATGGTGAGGATGTACTGATTGTAAAGGTTTACATTTGAGTTATATAAACGCTTTGAAGCAGCATAGTGTTCATTCTGGTCTTCCAGCTGAGTCTGGAGTTTGAGAACAATTTCATTTGATTTCAGCTCAGGATAGCTTTCAACGATTCCCCAGATTGCCTTGCTGGCATTATTCTGCAGCTTACCTTGCTGACCCAATTCAGAAATCGACATACCAGATCTGATTTGAGACAGCTGGGTAAATACAGCATTCTCATGGTCCATGTATTGCTTTGCTATCTTGTAGCTGTTCATAATCACGTCATAGCGCTTTACCATGTATACTTCAACATCTGCTTTGGCCTCATCAAGTGCCTGCTGTTTTACGATGATTGAGTTGTATACACTTACAATCCAGCCCACAAAAACTAATACAGCTACAATAATTATTCCCATAATTCCTACTAAATTCATTTTTATTAATCTCCTTTGTTGTTAATATAAAAGCTCTGACTAATTGGTCGTGGCTTCCTATAATCCTAATTATTCGAATGCGAAATGGTGTATTTAATAGTCAGTATCGCATCATACATATCAAGAAATTGCTTACGGGTATTTATTAGATACTCCTCAGTCATATCACTTGTACAATCCAGAACGTGGATAAATCGATCCAATCCCTTCAAAGATATAAAAATATAGCGTGGAGTAATAGCAAGAGCATATTCTCCAAACATCTCACGCATTTCAATTAGCTTTTCGATTACACAAGAATTTAAAACATAAAATCCCGTGTGAGCATCGCTTGCATATATTTCAAAATTATCATCCAATTTAAAAATTCCAGTATCGATTTTCGTAGGGGTTACATCACACTGTTTAGGAACAAATGTTGATTCGTAGCTGCCGATAATTGGATTTGAACATAAGATACGCACAACCCCATCAACTTTTTGATCATGCTTAAATGCTATCTGTGTGCCTTCGTAAACAATGCGCTGATGCTTACCGCCAGTTTTACAAAATAGTGAAAATGCCTCTACTTCGTTTTTATCGTTGGATTTAAAATAATTTGTCACTCTAGGATAAGCGGTAGTTTTTACCAAATCTAATGCTACAAAATCTCCTAAAATGGAATCAGATTGATATGCCTCAAAGGTGGCACGTGGTAAATAGTTCTGTAGTATCGGTGTTATCACTTCATTTGCGAATCTTGCTTTGCCCTTTTTTATAAATTCATTTCCCAGATAATATATTCCCAAACAAACCATGGGAATGAATATGCATATACAAGTAAACATCGACGATTCTTCAACGGTCTCAGCTTCGTTTATGTAGCATAAACATAAAATAAATAATATAAATGAAATTATAAAACCTATAGCCATCAATGAACCTACAAAGGTGATGTATTTGTGTATTTTAATACATATGTCTTTCATAGTAAATTCCTTCTAGTAATGGTATTTGCGATATAAATATCCAAGTCGTTGAGTAGTATTATAATACTTTTATATTGTGGCCGCAAGAAGACTATAACAGAAATTCACTCTTGTCCAACATCTCCAGTTTGTAGATAATATAGTTAAATATTTTTATATAATTGGGATAATGATTATGAAATACGATGCATTCATTAGCTACAGGCATTTGGAGCGGGATATGTATGTGGCTAAGAAAATACATAAGGGCTTGGAGACTGTCAGGATTCCTCGAAAATTGCAAAAGGAGATTGGCAGAAAGAAAATAAATAGAGTATTTAGAGACCAAGAGGAGCTTCCTGTTGTTGGCGATTTGGGCATCAACATCGAGGCTGCTCTTTTAGTGTCCGATTTCCTTGTTGTAATTTGTTCTCCAGAGACCAAGGAGAGCAAATGGGTAATGAAGGAAATCGACACCTTCATCAAAATCCATGGCAGGAAAAAGATTCTGCCAGTGCTGGTGGATGGAGAACCGGAGGAATCCTTCCCTCCACAGCTATTAACTGACGAGGAAGGTCGCAAGGTGGAGCCACTTGCAGCAGATGTCCGCGGTACCACCAAAAAAGAAGTAGATAAAAAGCTCAAGGTAGAAATTTTGCGTGTTGCTGCCGCCATCATAGGCGTTGAGTTTGATGACCTAAGACAACGACAGCGCGAGCGCCAGATAAAGCGAAACATGTCTATTGTTCTTGGCGTTGCAGCAGTCAGCTTAGTATTTGCAACATTTTCTGCTTACAATTTTGCACGTATAAATGAGGAATATCAGCAAAAGCTTATTAACGAATCCAAGGTTTTGGCCGCCAAGTCTCAGGATGTTTTCGAGACAGGTGACACTAAAACCGCCGCATTGATTGCAATGGAGGGAATGCCAAAGGACGGGGAGCGCCCATTGGTTCCAGAGTCCTTGTATGCCCTTTCTATGGCACTTGGTGTTTACGATAAATCCACAATGCTTGCCAACGATACCCTCATTCATACCGACTATGCGGTAGAAAAAATTTGCACCACAAGCGAGTCAGATATCATTGCTATTTTGGATGCCAATGGAAATGTTTATGTGTGGAACCTAAACAGGGGCAAGATGCTCTATGAGATTCAGGCAGAAATAAATAACGGCATCAAAACAGAAGTCCTTGATATTTGCCTGACAGATGATGCCTCTACCGTTTGTGTAATATACGATGATGCAGTCAGAGGCTATGACAATAGCGGTGAAATGGTATATGAATATCAGCCTGAACAATATTTGCTTGGAGCAGCTGTATCAGAATACAAAAACTGCGTAGTCTTGGAATATGCTCAAAATGGAGAAGACTATTATCCAGATACTATAGCCATTCTCAATCCAGTAGATGGAACTGAGCAGGCAATATATCATAGTGAGACAGAAGCACCTTACTCAGATGTAGTCACATTTGATACAACCGGTTCCGTAATTGCGGTTGGGCACTTGGTTGCCTCTGACGTTGACAATTACGTATCTGTTTATTGCCCACTTGAAGAGAGCAACTACAGAAAGCTTCCTGTTGAAAAAGAAGCCACTATTTCTATGGGATTTGCTTTTACAGATAGCTATGGATTGATGGTTACATCAGCTTCTCAGAACGAAGATATAAACGGTGATGTTATTTCAGCAACAGTCCAGTATTTTAATTTGGTAGACGGCGCTTCACAGTGGTCAATCAAGCTAGATTACTACATGACAGACTATATCGATGGAAGCTATCAGATTGAGCCATTTGATGACGGCTACTCGGAGACATTTACATTATCAGCTATTTCAGCGGGGCGCAAAATTTATATCGTTGACAATAGGACTGGAGAATTATTGGATCAGGTTAATTCAGATTCATATATCAGCCAGATTCTAACGGGCGGAGAGAATCTTGTATTGATGACCCTATCAGGCAATTTCCGTACCTACACCTATTCCCAGGGGCTGACCAACCCATTTTATGAGCAGACTATTGCAAATGAAGTAACAAGGTTTGGTTTTACTGAGACTCGACTTGCAGTCTGTGGAGATTCCGACTCAGAGGTGAGAGTGTACTACAGTGACGACATGCAGCGTTATGACAAATGTATCACTATCGATGGCCATAGCAAGGATGGCGTGTGCAGCCCTGATGGAGAATACTACATGATTGCCTCTAGCCCAGAGGACGGTTCAGAGGAAATCCTTTATACTATATACGATACAAATAGTAATAATGAGGTTGGTACCTTTACCACACCAACTACATTTTTCACTGGAATTCAGTTTATAGATAATGACACCTTATTCGTCCCAACTGTAGACTACAAATTTGTTTTCTATTCTGTTGAGAAACAAAAGAAGGACGTGATGGAGATTGACGTTCACGATGCAGAGGAAGTTGGTGAGGCAATTTCTGAGAATAAAAAGTATGTGGCAGTTTTTAGCTATGATTTTGTTGATGTATATGACTTGGAGACTAGAGAGCTTCGTCACCATAAGGAGCTTTCAACGGACATAGCTCTATGCATTGTTTCATCTACGGGAGACATGGTTTACACAGTTGATGAGTATGGAACAATCCGAATAGAAAATCTAGCTGATGATACAGAACGTACCATAGATTTGGACTATGAGATTATTTCCTTTGAGGTTAGCCCCGATGATAAATATATGGCCCTCAACTGTGATGATAATACACTTAGAATTATCAATATTGATACAGAAAAAGAGGAAACCAGCTTTGATTACATAGCGGACGTAGATGGCTATATGAGCTTTTCCGACGATGGGAAATATATCTACACCCAGTCATCCAACAATTACTTCCGTATTTACGATATAGAAGATGAGCAAATGGTTCTTGTGTCAGATGCCATTACTTCGAAAATCCGACGTACAGATTATGACGATGCAACAGGAGTACTTGCTGTTACAACTACTAGGGACATGTATTTGATTGATGAAAATGCAGTAGGATTGTTGGCTTACATTGACAGCGGTAGAATTTTCGTGCCTGAAAAGGGATTGATAATCAGTGGTACTGGTTCAGAGATTTTGATTTTCCATTACAAGGATGCAGAGGAGCTGCTAGAAGAAGCCCACAGACGCTATGGTGACCAAGAGCTTGGGGACGAGCAAAAGCTACTTTATGGTATCGGCGTCGAATAAGTAACACAATGTTACCAATTTTTTCACATAGTTAGCACAAATTCGGTGATTTTTTAGTCTAAGATTAGGATTAAGAAATCATCGAATTTTATATTTAGGGGGATAATGGGCATTTTTCGATAGGAGGCTTATACTATGGGAAAAAAGGGGTCCACAAAAAGCACGGTTAAAACCAAAGACAGTATTAAGACAAAGCTTATTGTTGCCATGCTTCTAGTTACTGCAATACCTATGATAATTGCGGTAAGCATAAGTTATTTTACTTCAACAGCTAAGGCTAAGGCAGATGCAATTGATTCCTTGGAATGGCAGGCGTGGTACGTTGAGGCCGCAATTGTACAGGAATTCACCAATAACCAGTCGGCAATCACATCATTTGCAGAGTCACCTACAACAATCGACTATATGAAAGGTGAAGAAGTGGATTTGGGTGAGCTGAAAGAGCAGATGGCCCACATTGATGAAAATATGGGTGATGGTAATATTCTTGTGCTTACCAATGCAAATGGCATGATGGTTCTTCGTGATGATGATGCTGAGTGCGTTGACATCAGTGAGCGAGAATACTTCCAGGATGCAATGAAGGGTGAGTTTACTGTATCCAACATTATCGAAAGTGCTTCTACTGGAGTTAGAAGCATCTCCATGGCAGCCCCTGTAATAGACCCAGATACAAATAAGGTTCTTGGAACTGTTCATAGAAATTACAATCTTAATGATTTCCATGCAATACTTGCCGCTGAGTGCGATGAGGGATTCCTAGTTGATAGAAATGGCGACATGGCTGCACACTCACAGTATGAGATTAACGCAGGGGATACAGTGGCTAATTTCAGCCAGAGTCCATATATGACTTCTTCAGAACTAGAGGGCTCATATAGATCTACAGCTGCTGGCTATCCTACTTATTTAGCATATGCCAAGGATGAACTTTCTGGCTACACAGTATGCGTTGCTGTAAAGGAGTCAGCAGTACTTTCCGAGGCTAGACAGGCTGCACTTATAGTAATGGGAATCGGCATTGCACTTGTAATCATTGTTTCTATTATTTCTGTATTTATCGCAAAGGGATTTACAAAGCCTATCGCAGCAGTTACTGAGTCATTGTCAGCTCTTGCAGATGGTCGCTTCCAGAAAATAGATGGCTTTGCAAAACGTAAAGACGAATTTGGAGAAATAGTTCGAAGCTCAAATACAGTAATTGAAAAGCTTGACGAAATTGTAGGTCACATAAAGAGCTCGGCTGTCACAGTTGGAGATTCTTCGGAAGAGCTTTCAGATATGGCATCACAAATTGCCAGCACCACAGAGGGTGTATCTAATGCAGTGCAGGAAATCGCAACTGGTGCGGTGCAGCAGGCAGAAGAAATACAGCAGGCTGCAGAAAATGTTGGCCGTATCACAGATGCGGTTGGCGGAGTGCAGACCTCTACTGACGACATGGAAAATCTTGCAGCAAGAATGAAGGAGGCATCAGAAGCATCCAGCAAGTCACTTCAGAACCTTCAGGATTCTAGTAGCGAGATGACTGACAAGATTGAGGAAATTGCTAGAACAATCGGCGCCACACAAAACGCCGTATCAGACATTAACGAGCGAGTTGAGGGCATTTCAGGGATTGCTTCACAGACCAACCTGCTTTCACTTAATGCATCTATCGAGGCAGCCAGAGCAGGCGAGGCAGGTAAGGGATTCGCCGTTGTTGCAGAGGAAATCAGAAAGCTCGCAGACGACTCTGAGAACATGGCTCAGGAAATTAGACAGGTTATGGATGTTCTTCTTCAGGAGGCACAGGAAGCCGTTGCAGCAGCAGGTCTTGTAAAACAGGGTAATATCGAGCAGCAGGAAGCTCTAGGCGAGACCCTTAGCTCAGTAAATGGAATGCTTTCTGACATTGAGGAGACAGTCCTTGGCGTTAAGAAAATCGCTAGTGGCGCCAACACTTGCGTTGAGTCAAATGATGTTGTATCAGATGCAATGTCATCACTTTCAGCTATTTCACAAGAGAACGCAGCATCCTCAGAGACAACAGGCGCATCAGTTCAGGAGCTTTCAGCTACAGTCACAAACCTTGCTGATTCAGCAGGCAATCTCCGCGAGGTGGCAGAGCGCCTCAACCACGAGATGAAGTTCTTCAAGTAAATAAGCAGATCTTCAGGGCTAGCCAGACCGGCTAGCCCTTTTATTTGGAATATAATAGGACTATAATTATTCGTATATACGATACAAAGGGAGAATGTAATGAAACGGGAATACGATGATATACAAAATCTTAAATCACAGAGACGTCATAAGAGAAGAAAAAGAAGAATTATCAAAAGGCGAATTGTTCTAGGCTGCATGTTTTTGGCAGTTGTTGCCCTAGTAGTCGGTGGTGTTGTTTTAGTAAAAAGCATTGTATCATCAAAGGATGATGAAATACAGGGTACAGAAGACATTACCGCTGAGGTACCTGCAGAGGAAAATGAAGATGAGAATGCTAATATAGAAGTGGCTTCAAATGATGAGGATAGTCAGACAGATCCACAGATTACTGTGACAGTCGAATCAGGAGCGGACATTGAAGTTTCTGACTTAGTAGCAAGTGGTACCGGGGAGAATTCTTCTGTTACCTACGGAATAGATGTTTCCAGATTCCAGGGGACAATTGATTGGGCTCAGGTTGCCAGCTCTGGAATTGATTTTGCAATGATTCGTGTGGGATATAGAGATTCTAGCACAGGAGAAATCAAAGAAGACTCCAATGCCAAGTACAACATGCAGGAAGCTGAGAAAAATGGCATAAAAGTCGGGGCGTACTTTTTCTCAACAGCTATCACCACTGACGAAGCAGTCGTTGAGGCTGATTGGGTCGCAGACATTATTTCGCAGTATTCCATCACATATCCAGTTGGATTCAACTGCGAGGGATTTGAGAATAGCACCAGTAGACAATACGGATTGTCCGTAGATGAAAGAAGTAATATTGCCATGGCCTTTTTAAATGAGGTAAGTGCAAAGGGCTATACTCCAATGTTTTATGCATCAAAAAATGAATTGGCGGGAGATGCAAAATGGAAAACAAGAACCTTGGAAAAAAGCTATAAAATCTGGATGGCTTGGTACAATCAGGACACAAGCAACATAGCAAATGGTCCCGCTTATGATGGAAAATGCGCCATGTGGCAATACACTAACCAGGGCACAGTTGCGGGCATTAGTCAAAAGGTGGATGTGGACGTAGCCTACTTTGGATACGATGGAACAGCCACAGCTCAGGATACCTCTGAGCGAGAAAATGCAACAGCTGATATTGAAGCACTTATGAATTTCACCGAGGTTAACGAGACAGTAACTGCCAAGAGCCAGACTAACCTGAGAAACATTCCTAGCCAAGGCTCAGATAGTACAGTAATGATGACTCTGACCAATGGACAGACTGCTACTCGCACAGGCGTAAGCACAAGCGGATGGTCACGAGTTGTGTACAATGGTGCAACCTATTATGCAGTATCAAGCTATTTGACCACTGACATAAGTGCGCCAGCCCAGACAACTGAAAGCACTACAGAAACTACACAAACTACAGAGACGACAACCTCTGGATTTAGAACCAAGTTTACCGATGTAAGTGACACTGTAACCGCAAAGGAAATGGTAAACCTTCGCTCTAAGCCAAGCGTTACAGACGAGGATTCTGTGGTTGAAGCCACACTTTATGCAGGAACAAATATCCCTCGTACAGGCATCAATAACGAATATGGCTGGTCTCGAGTAGAATACGACGGTCAGGTGCTCTATTGTGTTAGTAGTTACCTAAAGGTAGTGGAATAATTTGTTGAATATTTTTGCTTGCATGCATAAGAAATTAGTTGTTGAATCCGATAATTAATGATAGAATGCAATTGCTGTTAAATTATTAACGCTTGCTATGTTTTTAGCAGGAGGAGACCCATAGTGGCTTCTACCAAAAGGAGGAACAATATGCAAAGCAAAAATTCTAAGACCTATGAGCTCGTGCTCACAGCGTTATTCATGGCCATTATTATCGTAATGGCATTCACACCACTCGGATATATTCCACTCGTAGTTATTAATGCAACAACACTTCATATCCCAGTTATTCTTGGTTCATTATTCTTAGGACCAAAGAAGGGCGGATTCCTTGGCGGAGTATTTGGACTTACTAGTTTGTACAAGAGCTCTGTAGCTGGCGGATCATTATCTGCATTCGTATTTTCACCAGTTGCAGCTTTTCAGATGCTTCCACATGATTCTATTGGGGAGACAATCGCAATCGTGCTCAAGAGTACATTCATTCCAGTAGTACCAAGAATCCTCATTGGCGTTGTACCATACTTTGTGTACATCGGAATCAAAAAGGCTATTTCTTCTGAGAAGAAGGCTGTTTATGGTTCAATCATCAACGTAGTAATTTCATTTATCATCGGATTTGGCGTTTATGCCTTCCTTAATAAAATGGTTGGTGAAGGAAACGTAGGATTCTCAGCAACAGTAGCAATGGTAATTGGTGCAATCCTTGGTGTTGCAGTATTTGCAGCTATCGAGTATTTATTTATGAATAAAAATGCAAAGACACTTGCTTTTGTCACAGCAGGCATTTCAGGTGCTATGACAAATACACTTCTTGTTATGGGAAGCATCTATGTATTCTACAGAATTCCATACGCAGAGGCTGTTGGTGTAGATCCAGATGCACTTATGACAATGATTGCTGGCGTTATCAGCTTCAACGGTGTAATTGAGGCTGTAGTTGGCGCAATTATAGTTTATCTTGTAGGTATTGTTCTTGATAAGATTAAGCCTGCTGGAGTATATTCTGGCAATGAAATGAAAATCAAGGCAGTATCCACACAGGATACAGATAAACAGATGGCTTTATAAGAAAGCCCTATTAAAGTAAGTGAGAATAAGATGACAGCAATCATTTAATGATATGAAAAATAGTTTCGGAGGTAATTATGTTAAAAGGTAAATGCGTAGTTCTTGGAGTAACAGGCTCTATCGCAGCATATAAAATTGCATCATTGGCGTCAGCACTGGTAAAGCTTGGAGCAGACGTTAATGTAATTATGACAAAAAACGCGACCAATTTTATTAATCCTATTACCTTCGAGACATTAACATCGAATAAGTGTCTTGTAGATACATTTGACAGGAATTTTCAATTTAACGTTGAACATGTAGCATTGGCAAAGCGTGCAGACATTTTCATGGTGGCACCTGCCAGCGCCAATGTCATTGGCAAGATGGCTCATGGCATTGCAGACGATATGCTCACAACTACTATTCTAGCAGCTAAATGCAAAAAGCTTGTTAGCCCAGCTATGAATACAAATATGTTTACAAATCCTATTGTTCAGGATAATCTTGAAACTTTAAAAAAATATGGCTTTGAAATAATAGAGCCTGCCAGCGGATATTTAGCATGTGGGGATACAGGCGCAGGAAAGATGCCTGAGCCTGAAGTATTGCTTCAATATATCCTTAGAGAATTGGCACACGAACACGATTTGAATGGAAAAAGGGTGTTAGTCACAGCTGGACCTACTGAGGAGGCTATTGATCCTGTTCGCTACATCACCAATCACAGTACTGGAAAAATGGGTTATGCCATTGCCAAGGCTGCTATGGAGCGAGGCGCGGAGGTTACATTAGTTTCAGGTCCCGTTGCTATAGAGCCACCAATGTTTGTTGAGGTGGTAAATGTTCGTAGCGCTGCAGAAATGGCAGAGGCTGTTAAATCAAGGGCCGGGGAGTGCGACATCATAATAAAAAGTGCAGCGGTAGCAGATTACCGACCAAAGACTGTTGCAGCTGAGAAAATCAAGAAAAAGGACGGGGAGCAGTCAAGCATCGAGCTTGAGCGAACAGAGGATATTCTTTCATATCTTGGAGCACACAAAAAGGAAGGCCAGTTCATTTGCGGTTTCTCAATGGAGACAGAGAACATGCTTGAGAATTCCAAATCCAAGCTTGAAAGAAAGAATGTAGACATGATTGTAGCGAATAATCTTCGTACTAAGGGGGCAGGGTTCGGAACGGATACTAATGTAGTAACGTTGATTATGAAGGACGAAAGCTGGGAATTACCTATCATGTCAAAGGATGACGTAGCAAACGCTATATTTGATACAATTTTAGATAAATAAAAGACAATCCCATCGGTGAGCAGAACCGATGGGATTTTTTTCTTAAATTGCGCACAAGAAAGACATGAAAATAGATAAATCTATTTTTCATGGTAGGTACGATTCCAGTTTTTCTGAGGAAAAACAGAAATCTATATAATATGGATTTACAGTACGAATATGAATTGTTAAAGTTTATTTGATACATAAAAGACATCAATGAGGAGGCTGAATATGTTAGATAATAAAGGTTTTGATTTATGGGCAGATGGATATGATAAGTCAGTTGGATTATCAGAGGAGAGCAATGTCTATCCATTTGCTGGTTATAAAGATGTGCTGGGGTATATCTATGAAGAGATTATGGAGAAGAATGGGACTGCTGATAAAATTGCAGTTCTTGATATTGGTTTTGGCACAGCCACATTAACTTCAAAATTATATGACCAGGGCTGCGTAGTTTACGGACAGGATTTCTCTGCTCGTATGATTGAGCTTGCCCAGGAGAAGATGCCTGAAGCTAAGTTATATCAGGGCGATATCACCCAAGGGCTCGTGCCTGAGCTGCGTGAACAGAAATATGATTTCATCGTTGGTACTTATTCAATTCATCATCTTTCTGATGAGCAGAAGATAGTGTTTATAAAGGAGCTTCTTGGCTTGCTAAATGATGGTGGAAAGATTCTATTTGGTGACGTTGCATTCGAAAATCGTGAAATGTTTGACCAATGCAAAGTTGGCGAATGTCAGCGCTGGGATGATGATGAAATCTATTTTGTAGTAGATGAATTGAAGACACATTTCCCTGGAATTAAGTATATACCAAAGAGCTACTGCTCTGGGGTAGTGGTAATCGAGAAGTAGGGAGTGAAGTATGTCCTGCGAAGCAGGATTCTTGCTGACTATTTCATTGTTTAGTCAGCAAGAAGTCATAGATTTTTGCTGACTATTCCATTGTTTTGTCAGTAAAGAGTCATGGAAATCCAGTTTTAACCTGCTAGCTACAGCATATCAGCAGCTGACTTGCGTCAAGAGCAAGGCCTAGCGGCGCTTCGCCTCTTGACTCTGCGCCAGCATGCAGATATGGGGTAGCCAAGCAGGTTTGAAACTGGGACTGTGGCGGGAGCCACTGGTTTTAGAGGAGGCGGGAGCCTCTGGATGGTGGATTGACACGAAGAGATGAGGGTGTAGTGAATGTACGTGTCCACTGGAGCGTCAAATGACTCAAAAAACAGAGAAACTAGCAACTTTACGTGTTAGCTGGGGCGTCAAATGACACGAAAACAGAGAGGCGAGCGCATTTACGTGCCTGCCGGAGCATCAAATGACACGAAGAATAGCGAGAACAACGCATCTACGTGTCTGCCGGGGCGTCAAATGACACGAAGAACAGAGAAACGAGCGCATCTACGTGTCCACTGGAGTGCCAAATGACACGAAGAACAGAGAGAAGTGTAAATCTACGTGTCCACTGGAGAGTCAAATGACACGAAGAACAGAGAGACGAGCGCATTTACGTGTCCGCTGGGGCGTCAAGTGACACGAATAACAGAGAGAACAGTGCATCTACGTGTCCACTGGGGCGCAGATGACACGAAGAACAGAGAAACGAGCGCATCTACGTGTCCACTGGAGCGTCAAATGACACGAAGAAGTGAGAGAAGTGTAAATCTACGTGTCTGTCGGAGCATCAAATGACACGAAAAACAGAGAAACGAGCAACTTTACGTGTCCGCTGGGGCGCTAAATGACACGAAGAATAAAGAGAATAGCGCATTCACGTGCCCGCCGGAGCATCAAATGACACGAAGAATAGAGAAACGAGCGACTTTACGTGTCCACTGGGGGGCCAAGTGACACGAAGAACAGAGAGAGCTGCGCATTCACGTGTCTGTCGGCGCATCAAATGACAC